>ERZ795046.3577-NODE-3577-length-12161-cov-5.880307_pt1 | contig 12161 bp, 10 predicted proteins | sample MGYA00375130_ERZ795046 | MGnify/ENA primary metagenome ERZ795046 (study PRJEB30175, sample SAMN05720202) | activated sludge metagenome | isolation source: anaerobic digester from wastewater treatment plant | place: Japan | collected 2015-05-15 ...
ATTAAATGATTGTATTTTATTCTTCATTGCTTTCTTCTCCTTCATCGTCCCCCATACGAAAACGAATGTCGTAATTAAGGATATAATCTATTTCGTCACTATTAAAGTCATAGTATTCAGCTAAAATATCATCAATTTTATTGATTATTTCTCTACTTAATTTAGGATGGAATTCCGAATACTCCATTATACCTTTCGTTGGATGACTAAAGCTTAGTCTGCTACTATTTTTATCCAAATCAACCATTAATTCTAAAGCAAGATCGTTTAATCCATTATACTGTCTTTCATTCAAACACTCGATACTAAAAGGGAAATAAGCAATTTCCCTTCTATTTAACATCCTACAATCAGACCATACAAGCCAATACCAATAAAACAGGTTTGAATTTAGCACAGACAATATTATATTTACTGGTATGTCTTCCTTTAGATTTACTTCGATATAAGTGTCTGATGGTTTTCGCTCTCCATTGCCATATATAATTTCTGGTGCGAAATTTAATACTTTTGACCAATAATCTATTCCTCTGTGATAATATATTTTTTTATTTGTTTTTTTACTACTAAGGTAATTTTCAATATATTTGTCTACTTTATTTAGTTTACAAAGAATTGAATATCCAATTTCACTCGATATCTTAGGATAGCCAGAAAACTTCGAAATTGTATTCGTCATTTTTGCAAACTTTATTGCGTCAAATAAATTCTTTCGTTCATTTGAATACCATCTTATATATTTGGTTGTATATACAGCCATCTGTTCATCATCAGTTGATTTTTTCCTACCAAAAATTATTGCTAACCTGTGTTCAACTTTTTTAAAAAGTTTACTCGGCCTCTTAGCAAAGTTTGCTATGTAAATTTCTCCTGATTTACTGTTTAAATACTTATGGAATGTCATTAAACGATCTGTCGATACACTTGCTAAAGGTAAAATATACCCATATCGTCCGTTGAATGCAGTGTTTGCCAATGTCACCTCTATCATATAGGCATATAAATTCTTTGTATCTAAAGTATAAAATTTGTTTGTTACATATTCATCTTTATTCACCTCTACATAAGGTGGATTGCCAATCGCAACATCAAATCCCCCCTTAAGAAACACCTCCGGAAATTCCAGTTCCCAGTGAAAAAATTTCTTTTCCTCTGCAATCTTCCACAGCGGTTCCATTTCTTCCGTTTTGAAGTCATTTATATCCTTGCTTCTCAACACATCAGCAAATTTCATCTCATCTTGAATTCCGCCAGCATACAAGCTTGCCAGGTAGTAATCATACTTTTTCTTCACAAGCTCAAGCATCTGGTTGATTTCATCATGAATTTCCTGCTGCTTTTTTACGTCCTCCCTGGTTGCGCTGCCTGTTTTTTTTAATTCCTTATATTTTTTCATTACAGGCTCCGTGTAATTTTCATAAGACACTTCAAATATTGGGTATTTCTCATTTTTAACCTTTACATGATGCCTATCGGTTCCTATAATACTATTTCCCACTTTCAAATGATGGTCAATAAAAGACAAAGCCTTATCATTGGATGCAGATATCAACCATAGGGAAAGCTTGGCAAGCATTACCGCAAGAGGATTTATATCTATTCCGTAAATGCAGTTTTCTACAACCCTTCTTTTCCAGTGTCCAATGTCAACGTAAATATCCTCATCACTTTCCCAATTATTCTCACATAATATATCCACAATTCCGTTTGCAAGCCTGTATGCTGCATTTACCAGGAAGTGGCCGCTTCCCATAGCACTGTCAATAACCGACAGGCTTAAAACCTTATCTTCGATAAATTTTACAGTTTCTTCGTCTATACGCCTCTGTATACGCTTTTTTCCAGAATCGGTGGGCTCGTACGCAAGTGCGTCAAAGTCAGTTTTTAATAATTCTTTCAATTCATTCTTAAGCTCCTCAAGCTTCCTTCCCACTGTATTTGATACTATGTATTCAACCACGTCTTCAGGGGTATAATATGAACCCGTATCCTTTCTTTCAGTGGCATCCTGAGAAAGGTATATATCTCCTGGTTCGATAATGTTTGGTTCATCTGATTTCCTTAAAGTAAGTCCTCGAGTTTTCAGATACTGTACTTTTCCTTTTGAAATACGTTTTACCATTCTCTCGTCTGCGATAAACAAATTGAATTCCAGAAGCCCTTCGTATATGGACCCAAGGTTCCTCACCGAAAGGTCCTTGTATTCAATTTTTTCAATATAGCTGTTTGTCTTTCTGTCCTTCTTATAGGCTATCTCCGCTAAACACTTTATCAGCCATCCGTTTGCAATTCTGTACTCCCTCAATATGGGTTTATCACTGTTATCAAAAAGCCCGCCGTTATAAGTCCTGTCGACATAAATCCTCAAATGCTCATCCAGTCTGTCCCAGAAATCAAAGCCATTTTTAATTTCGTGTGCCTTTCCCTGATTTAAAACATCCTTCGCTTCTTCACACAACTTGAAAAAACTGTTGTTCCTGTAATCAACATCCTCTTGATTGCATGGCAGCAGCCCCCTTGACTCGGCATACCCGAAGAAAAGCATGCGGAACAAAAGGGTAATCGCGTCCTGGTAAATCATCCGGCATGTTGTTCTGTCATACTTTTCATACCCCATATTTTCTTTGAAACCATAACACAGGTCCTTTAAAATCTCTTCTGCTTTACCTCTTAGGAAATCTTCAATCTGTTCAGCCTTTTTATCCGACTTCTCCTTGATTTTCTCAATTACAAGTTCACCATCATCTTCACGGTAGTATGTCCTGACATTAAAGAACAGGTTGAAAAGCGTAAACGCTTCATCTGGACTTTCCATATTATTTACGCTGTTTTCAATATCTACTTCCAGGTAGTTCTCGTACGGACTTACGTTTCTGGTGTTATAAACCCTCCACTTGTACCCGTTGGTCAGCATAGCCCATTCAACGCCATTCTCTTTTGCAGCCTTTACTGCATTAAAAGCATAGTACTTTCCTTTCTTTTTTGAATCCAAATCAAATCCTTTTGAAACGGCATACAACACTGCAACCGGTCTATCTCCGGAAGCAGGAGGGTTCGTATATAATATAATTATATTGTCCTTAACTGGTGGATATTTAAAACCCATTGTATCAAGGACCGGTCGGATAAAGTCTGTAAACCAATTAGTATCACTGCATTCATCATGCCATTCCTTAATTGTTTTGTATTTATTCAAAATGTCCTGGCCTGTAATGTCTTTGTGTTTTTGCTGTTCTATGTATTCTTTTATATATGTTTCTGAAAACAGGTAATGATTATCAAAAAAGCTCATTACTGCACCTCTTTTGTCCTGTAAAATTATGCTATATGCTTAGTATATAAAAATATCAAACATTTATCAAACCTTTCTCAGCAAAGCTAACATATCTCTCTCCGGCAACTATAATATGATCAACAACACCTATAGATATAGCTTCAAGGGCCGCAGTTATTCTTTTTGTCACCTCTATATCCGCCTGAGAAGGTTGCAAGCTGCCCCCAGGATGGTTATGTGCCAAAATCACACTATTAGCCTGGTGCCTTAGTGCTGTCTCGACAATCAACCTTGGATAAACTGGTGCCTCGTTAATTGTTCCCTCATGAACCAATGCCGCATAATTAACCCTGTTCTGTGCATCCAAACATATCACAAAAAACGCTTCATAGGTCCTGCCAGCAAAAAGAGAGACAGCGTACTCACCAGCCTTTGACGAGCTGTTAAGAACAGGCTTGTCTCCCCATTTTCCTTTAAAATATCTTCTTGCCAGTGAAGGAATCAGTGAAACTAAAATAGCTGTGTTTTCACTTACTCCACACCGTTTGCATATGTCCTTCGGGTTAGCTTCAAACAGCCCTGCCAGTGAGCCAAATTCCTTAATCATCTTGTGGGCAAGTTCATTTGTGTCCCTCATCGGAATGCAGTAGAACAGAAGCATCTCCAGCACCTGATGATCTTCGAAAGTATCCAATCCTTCTGTCAAATATCTGGTTTTTACTCTTTGCCTGTGTCCCTCATGTAGTTTTTTATCCATTGACTCCTCTTGCAAACACTATATAGCACTTGATTCATACGTCTGAAATTTTGTATAAATCAGCATGTAATCTTACTTTATATTGAAAATTTTAATACCACATCAGAACAATTATATCACAAATACTGTACAATAAAACGGATTGTGAAAAATATTTTGCCGTCCTCTTATTTCGACAAAATCCGTCATCCGTAAGGCTGCAAGCCACTAACTTTTATAATTCTACACAAATGTCAAAAATCCTTCATTTTTCTGGAAATATATCTTTGCCTTTACTACTTACTCTCAAGCATTACTTGTCACTATAAATCATACTTTCTTTCAATATCCCGAATCCTTGTTACTCTGTATAGTTCTATGGGGGTACACAGCTGTCACCGCCCCGGTGACAGTTACGGTAAATGGGAATTTTATCAAAATACGAAAAAGCAGAATCATCAGCTTGATTATCATTTTTTACCACCAAAAGATAAAGATTTGAACTCTGGCTTCTATTCTTCCTGTACCTTGGCGTTTTAACTATGTATCCTTCAGCACAAAGCTCCTTCAACGCCCTCTGAACAGTTCTTTCACTTAATCCTGTTTCCCTTGCCATAGTTGGAATGGCAGGAAAACAGGTAAGCTCCTTGTTTGAACGATTCACAATATAAAACATGATAGTTTTGGCCCTGCCTGGCAAGCTGGAGGCATATATCCGGTTTAAAACTCTTGCTTTATCCAAAAATCCAACCACCCTTCCGATATTGAAGAATATTAAACTTTTTAGCTATTCGATAGCTTTCACATGCGTATACTCTTTCACTATCTCAGCATATATTGCTGCATTTGCCTTGCCATCAAACAGGTCCGGGGAATAACCTGTAAAATACAATTGAACATTCTTATTCTTCAGCATATTACATATCTCACTTTGAACCTTTTTGGGAGTATAAGATAGCAAAAGAAACAAAGGCATATCACAGAGTTCCGCAAGAGCCGCTCTGACAAAAGCAAACTCATACGGTTTTGTTGTGCCGCACAAAATCAGCAGTTCACATTGTTTGAGCGTCTTCATACTGCATTGTGCAAAAGTGCCGAAATCAATAACGATAAAGTTATTCTCCTCCGGGAAATGTCCCCTGAAATAATACTTTACGCCGTTGTATTCAACATGTGTCTCGCTGACAGTCATTTCCTTATAATACGTTGGCAGAGTACTTAAATGGCCGTTTGTATTTGCTTCAACATAAGCTGCATCAGCTCCGCTATTTACAAGGAAATTCACCAGATTAAAAGCCGTTGTGGTTGTCCCAACCTTATGTGCTGCACCCACTACCGCTATCTTTACATCCCTGCATAAAAATGCAAAGTCAGCTTTATCTTTTTGCCTGATTTCTTCCTGCGAGAAATATTTGCTTCTGATTGCTGAGCGCATATCTTTTCCATCAGGGCCAATACATTCGAGCATTTCTTCTTTTATATCTTCGTAATCGCTTGAAGTGATTATATTATAAAATCCCAGATCTATTAGCTTTGATATTAATAGGCTGCTGCCGTCAAGACCTTCTGCAAACAGGATTATGCGTGCATTATACATGGCACTGAAGGCTGTTGCTGCTTCAACAATTTCACTTTCAGCATCCTTTAAAGCCTTAAGGTCAATGAGAAAAAAATCAAATTGGCTTAAATTTCTGACATCATGAATTACAAACTGTTTCAGTCTGAAAAGACCGGACATCTTCTTGATTGGTATTCCACGCTCTTTTTCCACAAAGTCAAAAAGGTTAATGTTCTGGTTGCTGCACAAATACAGAATCACGGCTGTACCCCCTTTGCTCTCCAACCTTAAAATCTGAGTTGACTTTTATCGGCTTCTTCTCCGGCTTGCTCGTAATCAACAAAGCAATGCCGACTACAACAACTATGACATAGATAAACATTTCAATGATGATCTTCTTTTTCATAGCTTTCTCCTTTCGAAATTATCCAGAACGGCCCGCCTGAACCCGCCTGCTTGCATGCTTCATTCAAAATTAAAGATAAATCCCACTCCTGTTCGCTTCGGCTCTTGCTGATAGGATCTGCAACAAGGATTTTGCCTTTGCCTGTAACCCCTCTTAACACAATAAAGTGCCCGGATTTTGTGAAATGGCCCTTTCCCATAATGGCAACAACAAGTTTTCCGTTCGCCAGAGCATCTACAATTCTCTGCGGCTCATTTACAGTACAGCCCTCCGCTTTTAATCCGAAATGCCTTGCTCCGTCAGGAATCAGGCTATGGTATGAACCATTCCCCTCACACCGGTAGCCGTTTTCATATGCCCATTCACTCATTTGAACCGGATCAATAACCGGGTAAGTGGACACTCCTCTGCTATCGCCGGTCATCCTCTCTGAGGAATGTCCAAGTAGGCTTGAAACCACCATTGCCAGTGATGTCGGCCCACAGCCGCTCGTGCCGATGGTTCCTGTTTTGCCATAAGGTTTGTTTGCCCATCTTTTGTCAGCCTGATTGAAATACACTACATCGATAGCCCCATCAGAAAAGGTTACTCCCGAATAATCAATGCCGTTGCTTTCCCTGTAGCTTGCATCATTTATATCAATGGTCTGGTCAAGTGAAAAACTGTCATGTAGCTGTGTCACCTGAGCAAGCTCATTGTCGGAAAATATTGTACTCAAATATTCCAGTGGATGCGTAATGATATACACAAACATGGTCAGATTTAAAAGCACCGATATTACCGGTATCAGTGCAATCATAATGATTCTTTTCCGTGCTTCCTCATCAGCAGCTGCCTTTAAGGCTAATTGTGCAAGTATCTTTGCGGTAGCCGGGTCTATTGCCATATGGGTTCACCTCCAATTTTGGGACAAAAAAACGAGTGCCTATTACAGCACCCGTCCGGCCTAAATTAATAACTTTTTATTCCTGGATTTTAGACAATTCAACCTCTTTCCAATTCTCTGGAAATCCCATGAGATGTAAAATATCATTAATGTTAATAGTATGGATTTTGGAACTGAGTTTTTTCAACTGTCCGTCTATTATTCTGACCATCTCAGAAAATTCAGCTGTTCTATTCTGCGGCAATAATTCTTTTATACAAATCATTAAAGAAAATACATCATTAATTCCTTGCAGGTACTTTCCGTTAGCATTTTTACATATTTGCAACTCAGCATGTATAGGGCCTGCTTTTATTTCAACTCCATTAAGCTTTGTGTTATATAATCTTTCATCATGCGCGCATATATTTCTAAATAGTGACATCGCTTTAAGATAACTGCGAAGAACATTTTCCTGCAATCCGAATTCTTTAGCAACAGCCTGTCTATCCGTAAGTTTCATTATCCCATAAAATTTGCTGATATTGCCAAATGTCAGGACACTTACCAATACCCAAAAAGGAACGTAGCCATATTTTGTAACATAATGTGTAATAGCATTATGTTTCCCGCTCTGTTCTGATATCGCCCTTTGCAAAGTTGAAATTACGGCCATTATAGATTGCAGCTCTGAGTTGTTTTTGTATGTATCAAAATTACCCAGTTTCAAATAATTGTCATGTCCGTACTTCTCTGAGAATTTATATGCAATCACAGACTTGATATTGGTCTCCAGTTTTAAAAGCTGCTTTAAAAATATAAAACGCAGTTCCCTATCAAACTCATAAAGTGCATAGATTTCATCAAAGTCGGCACCATCCTTAAATTTCTCTTCGGGTGATGCAATTTCCAGAAACAGGTCTTTGTAACCATTTATAACATTATAATAATTTTCAGTTTGAAGAACTCCTATGGCTCCTTCATCAACTTTCAATCCCCTGCTTCTAAGTATTTCTATCTGCTCACGATAAGTTTTAAACAGCTTGTCCCCCATCACAATCCCCTTAATGTAAAATGGCCCTGGCTCTCAAGGAACACCAGGGCACTGATCAACTTTATCGATAACATCTTTTACAAGGTTATCGTAACATAACAATTACAAGTAGTCAATACTTATTGTGATTGTCATGCATGAATAGTATATGCAAAAACTAAAATAGAATTCTATTATATATTATTTTACCACAAATACTTAATATTTTTCACAAAATAATAGCAAAATAATAGCGGTGATTTTTTGTCATTAAATATTGATCTTTCAACGTCCTCCCGCACTTCCCATAAACTTAAACTTATACTCCGGTATTTCAAACACTACATGCAGTCGTTTTGAGCCAATCATCACAAGGGCATTCCCGCGCTTTTTGCTTGCCAGCAGCTCCTCTTCAGCTTCCGTAAGGTTATATAATTCCTTTGTCTCCTGTAGGTTCTTCCCGTCACAGCCCATCAGTATCTTGAAGCATGGAATATCCAGAAGCGCCTGGCCGTATATCCTTACAGATTCATCAAGGAAATCCACCACACTATGGGATATGATTGCAATTCCGGCCTCATATTTTCTTGCTCTTTTAGCTACATTGCGGAGAAATACAAGAGATTGCGGAACATTCGGATCTATCATCAGATAGGCTTCATCTGCGATGAGAAGTACCCGCTCGGTCCTGTTTCTGCTCATCTGCTCCCAGCACCAGGTCAGGATATTGAAATACTGCGTTCTCTTAACGTTATCGGAAGTATTCTGCAAATCATGGGTATCAAGGCATATACAGCTGGAATCAGTCTGCAATGTGCTGTGACCGTTCCACAGAAAGGAGTCGCTCCCATCTGAAATATCTTTTAACAGGCAGGCAAGGTCAGCATAAACATTGGCCTCGCTTTCTTTCCGCGTCTTCTCTTTTTCACCGGCCTTCTTCATGATAAGCTTGTACAGGTCTGAGAATATAGGAAAATCAGTATTTGACAATTTGCGTATATCGGTAGTCCAGGTGATGCCGAATTGCCGGTACAGCTCTATCAGGCATTCCTTGCGATATGCTTTACTGCCGTACTTTTACCCACACCCGCAACTCCCATGATAACCATGTTGGTGTTGGTCCTGTCGCCGCCACGTTTCCAGGTATCAATGATGATCAAACCTCCGGATGCGTCACGCCCGAAATAGTAACCTGTCCCGTCGTTATATCCGCTGGAGGCAAACGGAAATCCCCCGACAAAAGTGGATAACGGCATGATTCTTTGAATGATTTCCTCAATCTGTTCATTTGTCGCATAAAAAGGGGAGAGCTGCTTGAAGCCCTCCCTTTGCAGGTTGGATAGATTCCGGATTTTGCATTTTAACATCGCAAAGGTGCTTTCGGTCTTTCTGCACACTTTCTGAAAGGCGCTGTCATCCCTTGAAACAGGCATGATTGCAATACTTAAAAGTCCAACCGTTTCGCCATGCTGGTCCACCTGTACCATGATGCGTTCACCATCAAGCGCCGCTCTCTCGGCACGTTTTTGTGTCAAGGGGTCTCTGGCACTCTCTGCCGTGCCTCTGTTCTGAATGACACTACGTGACAGGCTTTCAATAAATGAACCGTTGTCAATGGGTTTAAAGGAGATTGAGACTATCGTACCCGGGAGGTTTGTGATTCTGGACAGCCAGCCGTAGTCAACCTTTTGAGGATATTTTACAACTCCATACACTCTGCCGGAATTCTCACCTATCACCAGACCGTTGCGTTTAAGTTCCAGTCCCATAGGAGTTATAGCATTCAACAGTGCTGCATTAACAGGAATTTCTTCTAGTCGCGTCTTTTTTGTTATCATGCTCTTCAATCCTCCGAATTCAGATTTGCCAGCAAGGGTATTGCGGCATCAAAGCCTGTATCCTCAATATGGGAATAAGCGGGATTATTGACGAGATTGCAAAGTCTCACGATATCCTGCTGGTTCAGGATTTCACAGGGAATGCCGCAGCCTTCAAATCTGGATGAAAGTTCACAGCAGCGTTTTGATAATTCACGTTCAATACCTTCCTCGCATCTTTCCCATATCATGATGTAAAACTGGCGCTCAACTACATCACCCGATAAAGCATAATTACTCATGACAAACATTTCGTTCCGCAAGAGCTCTTTTTGTTTCTGGTTTGACGTACCTGCCATAAGCTGGCTGTACTCGCTGATAAGCGGAGAAATATCAACCGGTCTTGACACTGCAAGAAACTTAAAGGGCTTTTGCTCTGCCGAAAGCTCTGCAGTTAGCTGCTTTGTGAGAATCTTTTTCTCACGCTCACTCAACAGGTCAATAGCTATGGGGTTAATCTTTATATACATCATGACCTTGTTGTCCCGCGTGTATAAATACCTGTCCCGGATGTCCCTGACATTGACGAATTCATTGGCTGTTTGCTGCTCCTTGCTGTCCGATGTCTTTGATGTTTTTTTGCCCATTTTCATATAAAAAAGAAAGCCCCCGCCGCCAAGCAGGGTTATAATTATTGTAACTATTGGAATAATCGGGTTCACTGTTAAACCTCCATTTCATCCTCATTGTCCCCGGCATATACTTCAATGAAAATTGCATCTTCTACTTCCTCAGCAGTATAGTATTCAGGCTCTTTGAAGCGTTCGGTATATTTTTTTATCTGCTCATCCGTAAGTGAAATCATTTCTCCCTCATCATTGGAGCCGCAAATAATGCTCCGCATAGAAAAAATAAACAAGGAAGCGGAGCATGAAATGCGCTAATGCGGGCACACAAAAATCAAGGTAGAATTATGTGCCCGCGCGCATTATAAAAAAGCGCCGGCAATTATATCTCCATTGTCGATGCGCCTGTTTCCTTCAAGCCCCATGCATTTTCCCTCTTCATTGCAAACTATCAATACGTTTTCCTCAAGGTATAAAACTTCTATGAGTCCGTCAACCGCTTTTTGCAAAGATTCCAGATCGTTGCCGATTTGAGTGACAAAAGGCTTTTTCCCCGGTTCAACCATTAAAACTCTCATATAATATCAACAACCTCCTATCTTTTGGGCGCACTATGCCAGTCGTCATATAAATTGCCCTGGATGTCCACATAATCACTCAATGAACAGGACAACATGCCATCCGGTGTCCATGCATCAATGACATTTGCCACAGGCGAATATCTGCCGTCAGGAAACCACAGGGGTGTAAAGTGCACCCTTCTGCCATAGGTTGAGAATTCATTGGGCTTCAGTTCAAATTCCGCACTGTACCCGCCCGTTATCATATCAGACAGTCTGAGGTACGTATTGTAATTGAATTCAGGATAGTAGGACAATACATTCTGTGCTCCTGTAATTGCTGACGACGGTGCATTGGACCGTAAACCTGTTTTTACATTCAGGTTAATTCCGTATCCCGACTTCATGGTTTTCCCTGATGCGGTTGGAACCTTTGCATCGGGTGTGACAGTCATACTGGCTGTAAGACTGGCTGAGTAGTTTGTATATGTGTATTCCCAATCACCCCGGTCTACCCACTCGCCATTATCCACCCAGTATCCTCCGCCTTCACCGTCCGAAACCCACTCCCAGTCGGACTCCCATACCCAGTTTGCTTTCCAGTAACAGCTCCATAATCCCCAGGAGGCTGTTGTTTTCTGCGGCATATTGGGTACAGCAGGAATAGAATATCCACCTGGCTTTTCGTCGTTTGCCGTAGGGTTGGGTGGAACCTTTTCATTGAGGTCCACAACCCTGGCAGTTATGGTTGACCGGCTTACCGTACCTCTGTTTGCACTGACTGTAATAGTAAAAGCTGTAGGGTATCCTGGTGTATGCCATTTTACCCAGACCACCTGACTGTTACCTTCCGGTATGACAATATCAGTCACTCTGTACTTTGTTCCATTGATATTAAAGGTCACTGTTGCAGGATTGTCAGGGGTAATTCTGCTGCCGGCAGTCACAGTAACCGCAGTGATTACATCTGTGTCAACCCTGTATTCAAAATCACTTCCACCAATAACTACAGGAGTATCGGCTTCCCGGAACCGGACAATTCCCAGGCCCAGTGAAGATATGATTTGATCGTCCGACACCTTTTCGGTGGTTGGACCATCCCAGGCCGGGAATCCCAAATCAGAAGTTTCCAGGAACATGGCAAGAGGCAAATTCTTATGGGTGAGGCTTGGCATTGTGCTTCTAAGCCTGCCTCCAATCTGTTGATCATATAAAGCTGCTTCATGGGCTGTCATGGCAACCTTTAATCCGCCAAATGTAAAGTATGCGATAGGCTCCAATAAAAG
>ERZ795046.3596-NODE-3596-length-12111-cov-3.811463_pt1 | contig 12111 bp, 8 predicted proteins | sample MGYA00375130_ERZ795046 | MGnify/ENA primary metagenome ERZ795046 (study PRJEB30175, sample SAMN05720202) | activated sludge metagenome | isolation source: anaerobic digester from wastewater treatment plant | place: Japan | collected 2015-05-15 ...
AGACGGCATCGTTGCGGAGGGACAATCCTTCACTGCCGCCTGGGACCGCCGCAGCGGGACCTTGTCTTCACTGGTGTACAACGGCCGTGAAGTGCTGCATTGCGGACGCGGCCCTCAATTGAATGTCTTTCGCGCTTTTACGGATAATGACCAGTGGTTTAAAGATGATTTCATCCGGGCCGGATTGAAGGAGCTAATCTGCACCGTTCGGGACATGCAGGTCTGGCAGGTCTCGAAAAATGCCGTGCAGATACACATTGTCACCGACTGCATAGCAGCCGGCAGGGAAGGCTGCGGATTGATGCATACCGCTTTGTTTACAGTCTTCGGCAACGGCTGGATCGATGTGCAGAATACAATAGAACCCTATGGACCTATGCCGCTGCTGCCGAAGGTGGGGGTGCAGATGTTCATCGGTTCGGATTATACAACATTTACATGGCTGGGCCGCGGACCGCATGAAAGCTATGTGGACCGCAAACGCAGCGCCGATATCGGTCTCTATCAGGGGCAGGTAGCCGATCAGTATGAACCGTATGTACGGCCGCAGGAAAACGGCAATAAAACCGATGTCCGCTGGGCAGCCCTGACGGATTCTTCGGGCCGCGGCATGATGGTCATTACGGGAGGAACATACTCCGTCAGTGCGCATCATAACACGGCTCTGGATTTCGATCGCGCCGGCCATATCCATCGTGTGATCCCCCGCAGCGAGATTGTATTGTGCATTGATGCCAAGCATATGGGACTAGGCGGGGCCAGCTGCGGGCCTGCTCCGATGAATCAATACCGTTTCACTCCGGAATCGACACAGATGCACTATTCGATCTGCCCTGTCCATACCAGCGATACCCGCAACATGGCTCAGCAGGCCAGAACCGTCCTTCCTGTCCCCCTGCCTCCGGAAATAGCAGATCAAAAAGTGCCCAATGCAGCCGGCGGATACTCCCGTCAAATTACCCTATCCACACCAGCAGGCACAAGTATCGTTTACCGGCTTGAGAGCACCAACAAAGCCTCCGAAATGCGTCCGTATGCCGGCCCCTTTGTATTTGATCAGGCCGGAACAATCTTTGCTCAAAGCTGTTCTGAAGACGGATTAAAAAGCATGGCGGTCCGTGCTGATTATCCCCCATATTACGATTTGCTGGAGCTGGACAAGTCCGATTGGAAAATTCTGTACACCGACAGCTTTCAGCCCGGCGAAGGGGAAGCGCACCATGTCATCGATGGCCGCACTGAGACCTATTGGCACACCAATTGGCAGACAAATCGCAAACCCTTTCCGCATGAAATTCATGTGGATTTTTCCACGGTCTATACTCTGGCCGGATTCCGGTATCTGGCCCGTCAAGATTCCACCAACGGCCGCATCAATGCCTATGAGGTGTCTGTCAGTGAAGATGGACAGCACTGGACTACAGTCAAACAAGGCAATTTGGCCAATACAGCCCAATGGCAGGATATATTGTTTGACACACCCCGCACCGCCCGGTTTTTCAAACTTACAGCACTCAACGAACACGGAAAAAGTTATTATGCCTCAGCAGCAGAATTGGATATAATGGCAATCAGGCCAGCCAATGAGGCCCCTTAGGTTTTATAGCCGGAGATGAACAGTATGATCAAAAAGAATCGCAGCACGAACAATCCGAGGTATCCAATGGACACAGCAAAACGCCCGTCTCTTTCATTCGCATCAGCCCCGTTGTTTACTGTCGCTGTACTCCTGTTGGCCTGCACTGCAAAAGGGGCCGGGGATGACACGATCGAGGCCGTCATCGGCACAAAAACGCATGTTCTTCCGCATCCCCGCCAGCTGCTTTGGCAGCAGCGGGAATACAATGCCTTTGTGCACTTTTCAATCAATACCTTCACCGACAGGGAATGGGGCGACGGGACAGAAGATCCGTCCCTTTTCAATCCCTCTGAACTCGATGTGAACCAATGGGTTCGTGTCTTCAAAGAGGCGGGGATGAAAATGGTCATCCTCACAGCCAAACACCACGACGGCTTCTGTTTATGGCCAAGCCGCTACACCGACCATTCGGTTAAAAACAGTCCCTGGAAGAATGGTCAGGGCGACCTGCTGGCTGACCTATCCGAGGCCTGCCGGCAGGCCGGCCTTGATTTTGGCATCTATGTTTCCCCCTGGGACCGGCATGAACCCAGCTATGGGAACTCTTCCGAATACAACGCCTTTTATATGGGGCAGCTGACAGAATTGCTGACGCAATACGGCCCCTTGGGAGAGGTCTGGTTTGACGGGGCGCCCGGCTTGGACAGTCCCCTTCGGAAAAATCAGGTTTACGACTTTGAAATGTACCGTGCATTGGTGCGCAGGCTCCAGCCCGATGCCTGCCTGTTTGCCGACGACGGTCCCGACTGCCGCTGGGTCGGCAACGAAGACGGGACGGCCGGAGAGACCTGCTGGTCCTTGCTGCAAAGAAGCAATTTCGCCCCCGGCCGTGCAGACCGAAATAAACTGAACACCGGCCAGATTGACGGAACCGACTGGGTGCCGGCCGAATGCGATGTTTCTATACGCCCCGGATGGTTTTACCATGCCGCCGAGGATCGTCAGGTCAAAACGGTGGAGCAGCTGCTGGATATCTATTTCAAGTCCGTAGGACGGAATGGTCTTTTGCTGTTGAATGTGCCCCCTGACAGGCGCGGCTTGATTCATCCTGTTGACAGAGAGCGTCTCCTGCTGTTTCGCCGGGCTCTGGACCAAATCTTTCAGACCGATTATGCCAAAGGGGCGGCGGCAGCAGCGTCCAACGTGCGCAGCGGCAGACAAGTGTATCATCCCCAGAACCTGCTGGATTCGGATTTCGACTCCATCTGGGCAACAGACAACGGCATTACCAAGGGCTGGGTCGAACTGGACCTGCCAGAGGAAACGCGTTTTAATGTTATCCTGATTCAGGAGTATATAGCACAGGGCCAGCGTGTGAAGGCCTTTGGGATCGATGCATGGATCCATGATCAATGGCAGCCGATTGCGGAAGGGACAACGATTGGATACAAGCGGCTGCTTCGGGTCTCGCCCGTCCGAACGCGGCGGGTTCGGCTGCGCATTGAGGATTCCACCGATTGCCCGGTACTCAGCCGCCTGGGCTTGTATTATGCCCCCGCAGTAAAGGGCAATGAAATCCTCTCGGAATAGACAGAGCCGGCCAATACCGCTATTCAGCACAGCAACGTCAACAAATAACCAATGGATGCAAGAAACAATGGACAGACGTGAGTTTGTTAAATTCTTAGGGTTTCAAATCGGCTCGGCCAGTGCGCTCGTTGAGGCGATGTCCAACCGCCTTCCCCAACAACGGCCGAATATTCTTTTTATTTTCTCCGATGATCATGCCGTTCAGGCGATCAGCGCTTACGGTTCAACAATCAATCAGACGCCGAACATTGACCGGCTGGCCCGAGAAGGAATCATACTGGACCGATGCTACTGCTGCAATTCGATCTGTGCGCCCAGCCGAGCGGCTGTTCTGACCGGCAAACACAGCCATGCCAACGGCGTAATGACCAACATGGACCGTTTCGACGGCACACAGCCCACATTTCCCCAGATGCTGCGTCAGGCAGGCTATCAAACGGCTCTGATCGGGAAATGGCACTTGAAATCCGACCCGACTGGGTTTGATTACTGGGACATCCTGCCGGATCAGGGCAATTATTACAATCCTGACTTCTTAACTCCCGCCGGAAAAACCCGCCATATCGGCTATGTCACCGACCTCATTACCGATAAATCACTGGACTGGCTTTCCGCACAGCGTGATGCCCGCAAGCCGTTCCTGCTGATGTGTCAGCATAAGGCCCCCCACCGAAACTGGATGCCCAATCTGAAACATCTGCATTTGTATGAAGATGCGGAGATTCCGGAACCGCCCACGCTATTCGATGATTATGCCAGCCGCAATCCAATGCTGAAGAACAATGAGATGGAGATAGGCCGTCATTTGATGATGGACAGCGATCTCAAGGTTGCCGGCAGTCCGCTCAAGGATGCTCTGGGCCGCAGCTTCAGCAATGCCGAACGTGCGCGAATGACGCCTGAGCAGCGGCAGCAGTGGGACGCCGCATACAGCCCCCGAAATGCGGCTTTTGAAAAAGCCAATCTATCCGGCAAAGACCTTCTGCGGTGGAAATACCAGCGGTATGTCAAGGATTATCTGCGGTGCATCGCCAGCGTGGATGAAAATATCGGACGCTTGCTGGACTGGCTTGAAGTGTCCGGATTGGCTCGTAATACGCTGGTGGTGTACAGTGCCGATCAGGGCTTTTACCTCGGCGAACACGGCTGGTATGACAAACGCTGGATGTATGAAGAATCCTTTCGCATGCCGTTTATTGCCCGCTGGCCCGGCCATATAAAAGCAGGCATTCGGGTTTCCGCTCTGGCACAGAATATTGATTTTGCGCCAACGTTTCTGGAAGCTGCCGGGCTGACGGTGCCCCATGAAATGCAGGGTGTCAGTCTGTGTTCTTTGTTTGACGGCAAAGTACCGAATCGATGGAGGAAAGCCTTGTATTACCACTATTATGAAAAAGGCGAACACAATGTGCCCCGCCATTTCGGGATTCGCACGGACCGCTATAAACTGATCTGTTATTATGATTACAACGAATGGGAGCTGTTTGATTTGAAAAGCGATCCCTACGAAATCAACAATGTATACGGACTGCCCGACTATGCCGAAATCCGGAAACTGATGCTAAGGCAACTGCGGGAATTGGAGAGAATCTATCAGGTGCCGTCGGCACAGAAATATGACCAAATCCGTAATCCGTAAGGTCTGGACTGCATACGATGGACTTTCATTAAGGAGTATCGACTGTGGATACAACTCGAGCTGCATGGGATTTAAGGCGGGCCAGTTTATCCTGCATCCGCCGGCATCATTACGAAGTGGCTGTGCTGCCGGTGGGAGCAGTGGAAGCCCATAATCGGCATTTGCCGGAAGGAATGGATGTCATCCACAGCGAATATGTTGCGCTGACATCGTGTCAAAAGGCTTGGCCGCACTGTCAATCCGTTATTTGCCTTCCCGCTGTCCCCTTCGGCGTGGATTGCAACCTGATGGCCTTTCCGCTTACTGTACATGTTTCACAGAAGGTTTTGGATGCGTATATTACCGAGATCCTATTATCGCTTCGCAAACACGGCATTCGAAAAGTCGTGATCATTAATGGCCACGGCGGCAATGATTTTAAGCCGCTGGCCAGGCAGATTCAGTACGAAACAGACATCTATCTGTTTCTGTGTGACTGGTGGAAAGTCGGTTCGGATATCTACGAGGAATGGTTTGGGAAAGGCGATGATCACGCCGGCGCGATGGAGACATCGGTTGCAATGGAGATTTGTCCGGAACTGGTCGACCCTGAAAACGCCGGCGACGGGCGGGTTCCCCCCTTCCGGTTTGAAGCAATACAAAAAGGCTGGATTACAACCAGCCGTGACTTTTCAAAGCTCAATGACCATTGCGCCGTAAGCAGCGATTTTCCCCCCGCTTGCCAAAAAGGAAAGCAGTACCTTGCATTGGTATGCGATCGCATCAGTCGGTTTCTTGCAGAATTGGCCAACAGCAAAATCGATTCTGCTTTCCCTATGCAGCCGCAACAATAATGCCCCTGCAAATACTTAGGGATGGTGATTGTCTGGCCGCTGCAGAGTTATCAGCGGGACAACAAACCATTTCCTACAGCAGTCAGGACATTTCAGATTCCTGACATCCTGATTGTTATGGTCCATTATTTCGAACGCATAGTCTTGGTTTCCCATCGGTATGCAACACATCAGGCTCGGCATCGTCGTCGCTGCCTTTTGTTGTTAATGCATTTGATAAGTCCTATAACATCCTTAAGAATAGACAGATTTCTTGCAATGCCGTATTTTTATGCGACTCTAAAGTCCCCGCAACTTAATCCTTGTTCACGGATTGCCATCCCCCCTTTGGGATTAGAAAAAGTATCTCACTAAATATCTGCAAAATGTGTTTTTGCATGTTTTTGATGCCCTTTTTGGGTGTAATCTTCTTTTGTATTTTTCATAAGTACATATAAATAAATGGTTTATAATAAGATAAAATTTTTAAAAATTTCGTTTGACATCCTTTCCACAATACCTTATTATATCACTTAAGCACTTAAGTGCTTAAGCACTGATACTAATCGCATTAGATCGGGAGAACATTGTGGAACAGATATCAGAGACGATATTACGGGAAAGGGCAATCCCCTTGCGGCATGTTTTTGACTTTATTCCACTTCACAGCAATCCACGCAAAGGAGCACTGCTTTCCGAAGATGCCTATGAACATATTCTGGCTCATATTGTATTTCCCCAAGACAATAACAGTTCGGGCATCCAATACGGCGGGAAAATCACGGAGTCCAAAATTGCCAATGTCCTTCAAATGAGCAACGGTCCGGTAAGAGAGGCGATTTACCGTCTGCGTCAGGAAGGGTGGATTCAAACCATCGGCAATCGAGGATCTTTTTTTGTCGATTTCAGCGATCCAGCGATTGCCAGTCAAATTTATCAATTTCGGCTGTCATTCGAAACCGGAGCATTCTATACTCTGGCGGCCAAGATTACTGATGCGCAGCTTAACCAACTGTATTCCATTCTAACGGCACTCGAACAAGCCAAGCAAAACTCGGATATGGTGGAATTCCGAAAATCCGATATTTTGTTTCATCTGCAAGTCGTCGAATTTGCCGGCGGGGAACACTACAAGCAGATTTTCCGCTCCAAACTGCTGCTGTGGTATGCGATGTCTTATCAGCTGCTTGTTCGGGCAATGGGCAAAGAGAATTACAGCCATACATTGGAAGCACCCGGCACGCCGACCCACCGTGAATTGTACGAGGCGCTGGCTGGCCATAACAGCGCTCTGGCAGCCGAGAGGATATCAAAGCATTTCACCTTTATCCCTCATCTGCTCAGCAGCAATCAAAGCACAGCGGCTGAAAAGTAAGGATATTGGCGAAGGAAAATGGATGCGGTATTAACACATGATAAACAAGGATTCAGACAGAAAATAACGAATGGATTCATTAACAAAACAGTTTATTGGGAGGTGTCTATGATGAAGAAATATCAATGGGCAGCAATGGTAACGCTGGCAGTGCTTCTTGGATTTTTCCAAAGTGCCGCCATAGCCATTGAGTTTACCGAAAGCTATGGCAATTTTATCAACAACAACGCAGCCGGCTACGCGTTCGTCTGGAAGACCGGGCAGGCTACCCTGACGGGTGCCCCTTCGCCTTTGCCGGCACCGATGTACCTGCGGAATTGGACTTATGCCCTGTCATCTACCGGGCACGGCTGCAGTGACGGGATGTATTTGGCTGTAATGACATGGGACGGCAATTTGGCTAATTCAACAGTTGTCGGCATCTCGAGCAGCTATGTTGATATGGCGGCCGAGTATGCTGCTTGGCGGACCGAAGAAGGAAGCAATACCGGTTTTGGCACAACATGGTATACCGGCTTCCGAACAGTCACCTGGCAGTTTGACTATGTTCCTGTGCAGCCGAATACCCTGTACGCCATGACATTTATGCGGAAAAATGCCGACGGCAATTTTTACATCAGTTTAGGCGGTGTCGAACTGGATACATCAAATGCTTTTACCGGCGGCTTTGTTACTGGCGGTACGACGATGAACCAGCCTGCTTGGGAAGCTCATTACATCGCCACCTACAGTGATGTCACCCCCTATCCGACCTACACTGCCCCCGCCGACGGGGCGGTCAATCAGGCCACGAATGTGCAGTTAAGCTGGACGGCCCCCAATGCATTCATCCCGGTCGGCTACAATGTGTATATCGATCCGTTTGAACCGAACCTGACCCCTGCGGAAGCTGATTATTATGTCGCCAACCAGCCGGGAACAACTTATACACCGACACCGGCCCTGACCAACGGCACTACGTATTACTGGCGTGTCGAGGCACTTGAGCCCAATCTGATAGCTCCGTATGCGCCGATTCCTCATTCCGGCCCCGTCTGGGAGTTCACGACTGTTCCTCTGGCTGTCATCAGTGTTGCGGATCCGGTCAGCCAAACAGTCGCCGCCGGTGATACAGTGGTCCTGACCTTTGAAACCCTCAATGCCACATCGTGGCAATGGTATAAAAACGGTTCTATTCTGGCCGGCGAAACCAGTCCTACCTTAACTATCCCGAATTTTCAGCTGGCCAATGAGGGATTTTATACCTGTACAGCGTCCAATACCTTGCCCAGTTCAGTAACCTCATCCGCGGCTCAAGTGATGACCAAGCGTCTGGCCGGCTGGTGGAAGCTGGATGATCCCGACACAACAGGCGGTTATCTGGCGGATTCGGTACAGGAAGAAGTCCCCGGTGCTCCGGCCCATATCGCAACCGCAGCAGAGTATCGTGTTGCGGCCGGCAAAGACGGCAGTGCAATTGAACTGAACGGCACGACAACCTGCTTGGTAACGGTTTCCAACAGCGCTGATTTCTTTAATTTCTATCCGCAGGGCTACACGGTCAGCGCGTGGATCAATCGGTCTGCGGCCTCTGCATGGGGCGCATATGTCTCCAAGCAGTCACCGGCCACAACGGAACCGGCCGCCCCTGCCAAGGGCTTTATCCTGACCCATGACAACGTGGGCCAGCCGGTTCATACGCTGCGCACCGTCAGCCCCAATGATCTTTCCTCGAATATAAGGGCCGACGACAATCTCTGGCATTTGGTAACAGGCACCTATGATGCAGCCACCAAAACAAGCAGGATCTATGTGGACGGAATTCTAAGAAATCAGGTAACCTACTCAGCGCATCCGGCTGTCAGCCCTGCGGCCCTGATATTCGGTGCCGAATTTCCAAACGGAGCCGTTGCCTACACGGGCCTGCTGGATGATGTCCGTATCTGGACCTATCCGCTTAATGCGCAGGAAATTGCCAAACTTTATACAGATTTCAATCCCAGCGTTTATATCTGTGTAGAACAGCCGGCATTGGATATTACAGGCCCCAACGGTGTCCCCGACTGCAAGGTGGATCTGTATGATTTCGCGCAGACAGCCGCGGCGTGGCTCGAATGCGGCCGGTACCCGGAACTGTCCTGTAATTAGCTTGTTGCGGGATTGAAAAAACAGTTGCCTTAACGATAGCAGGAGAAATAAAGATGAGAAAAACAGTATTCTTAATGATAGCAGCGATTATCACAACAACCGTAAATGCTGAAATTATCTACCTCGATAATTTCGAGAGTTATGCGGTGGCCAATCCTGCCGGCGCCGATTTTCTGGCTAATTGGACCGTCTCGGGTCCGGGAGGGGCAAATTCATCGCGAATTTTCCAAACCAACAATTTCGGCGGCACGCGCTTATGGATCTCACAGGTGGATGGGACGAGCATCACCAGCAGCGGCATTGCCATTGCAAGCAACAATACCTATCGGTTTTCGGCAATGCTGGCATCCGAGACATCAGATGGAACTCGCAAATTGAATGTAACATACGACCTTCTGGCAGGCCAGAATGCCGCAGAGGCGACCAGCATCATCGGGGGACCGGTTGCAGTGGTTACTGCCGGCGATAATTATTTGGTGCCGGCTTCCAAGGTCGATCATATTTTCACCCGGGATTTCACAACTGGAACACTGAATCCCGGCGACAAGCTTTTCATTCAAATTACATTAGTCGGGGTTAACTCAGGAAGCAAACCTTTCTTTGGCGTCGATGATGTGAAGATAGTGCGGCTGGCTGAACCGGAGCTGGTATCGCCGGCCAATGGAGCAGCCCATCAGGCCGTCGATGTGCAGCTGAACTGGACAGCTCCGGCATCTTATACCCCGGTGGGCTACAATGTGTATATAGCGACCAGTGAGCCGAACCTAACAGCATCGGCAGCGGACCGCTACAGTTCCGCTCAGGAAGGCCTGACCTACACCCCCAGCCCGGTGCTGGCGCGGGGCACCACCTATTATTGGCGTGTTGAAGCGCTGGAACCAAATGCCATTGCTCCTTATAAGCCGATTCCCCATTCGAGCTCAGTGTGGTCCTTTACAACACTGCCGGCCAGTGTCGTCATTACCCAGCAGCCACTGGGGCAGACCGTTCCGGCCGGCACAACAGCGGTCTTGACCGTGGAAGCCCTGAATGCTCAGACCTATCAATGGTATAAAAACAATACGCTGTTAGCAGGCCAAACAGGCTCCTCTCTGACATTGGCAAACGTCCAGTTAGCTGATGAGGGATTCTATCATTGTGCGGTATCCAATAATCTGCCCAGTACGGCGGTCTCGGCGGCTGCGCATGTGATGATACAGCGGCTGGTGGCTCACTGGCCTTTGGATGGAACACTGCAGGCTATTGAGTCCAATCCGGCCGAAAACTGGGACGGCGTCTATATGAATGTAGCGGAACCGCCGGCGACCCCAACGGTGTCCACAGAACCGGTGGTTTATGTCACCGGCGCAAACGGTGTCCCCGGCAGTGCAGTCCGATTCAGCGGCGGACGTGTTGTAGAAATCCCGGACAGCAACGATTTCTTCAACTTCCATCCACAGGGTCTGACTCTGACGGCATGGGTGCTGGGGCCGACCGGCGGAGACTGGCGCCGGTTTGTTAACAAAGGCGGTTCCTATGCTGCATGCCAGCACAATTCCAATGCGATTCAGATGATTCTTGAAGGCGGTCCCGGCTGGCAAACTGCGGTTCCGGCCAATGAGGCCAGCGAAGGCAAGTGGCGTTTTGTAGCCCTAACCTACAATCCGTCAGCCGGCCAGCGGATTATCTACAGCGCTTATGACGATCAAGACACCTTCGACATTCTCCATACAGCAGCAGCAGCCCAGACGACAACGGCCTTGGGGACCTTGAATCTCATCATCGGCGGCGCCTCCGTAACAGGAAGCTATTACAACTATTTGGGTTCGGTTGATGATGTTCGCATTTACAATTATCCTCTGAGCCCATCCCAGATTGCGGAGGTATACCGAGAAATGAAAGGCGGCTGGATCTGCTTGGGTGTACCCGCTATGGACACCACGGGACCGGAAGGTGTTTCGGACTGCCGTGTCGATTTTTATGAGCTGGCTGCGTATGCCGAGGCTTGGCTGGACTGCGGCCGTTACCCCCAGTGGCTATGTCCCTAACAAAAAAAATGCAGCGGAGTTCATAAAAGAACAGCGCGGCATAGAAGGTGATGGTTTAAGACTCCTGCGGGACGGCTTCAAAAAGCTGTCCCGCGGGGGAAACTAACGGCAGGAAACAACAGCACAGCACCATAGGAAAGCGGAGATAAGGTTTTTGAAAGAGGATTGAAACGCAGATGAACAGAAAAGGATTTACCCTCATTGAGCTTCTTGTGGTTATTGCGGTGATCGCCTTGCTGCTGTCGGTCATTGTGCCGGCGCTGCGGAAAGCAAAAGACGCAGCCAAAATGGTGCTGTGCGCCAACAATCAGAAACAAACCCTTACGGGATTATTCGCTTATGCCGCCGACCACAAAGGATTATACCCGCCCCACCCGGCAGAGCGGCCCAACGGCAGTTTCAGCGTGGTTAACTACCTGAATTACGCCCAGCATGATAAGAGCCGTTCCAAGAATGAAGGGACATATTATTATTTAGGCGGTTATCTTCCGCTGGTCAATATGTTTGTCTGCCCTTTGGGACCTGCCAAAGATCTGGGTGAATTGCAGCGGCAGTATGTCAATTACAAAACCAAAACGGCCTATTATACCCTTGAGGGAACTCAAACCTCCTACAATCTGTACTGGGGAGGTTATAAGTTTACCGGAGGATTAGTAGAAAGCGGGGAGTTTGTAGGCCCAACGGGTAAAGGCGCCAAAGAGGAAGCCAATCTGCTGGTTTCCGATTCTGTTTTTTACTGGGGTTCCGTAACCAGTTACAACGATTTTTGGCTGTCCCATAAGCCGGGCGCCGGGATCGGCACAATCACTTCGTATCCGAACAATGTCGATCCGCAATTTGGAAACTATGTCGAGGTCTTCTGGATTTATCGGCTTGTCAATAAAGTGACCGGCCCTTTGCCGTCTGGAATTCAAGATTTGAAAATGAATGCCGGCTACACGGACGGCAGCGTGGACCGCTAT
>ERZ795046.3597-NODE-3597-length-12108-cov-3.652286_pt1 | contig 12108 bp, 11 predicted proteins | sample MGYA00375130_ERZ795046 | MGnify/ENA primary metagenome ERZ795046 (study PRJEB30175, sample SAMN05720202) | activated sludge metagenome | isolation source: anaerobic digester from wastewater treatment plant | place: Japan | collected 2015-05-15 ...
TTGGGTCGAGTCCAGAAGTAAATGATTGAGCTATCCTCTTACGCCAATGTATGTACTTATATGTCCAATCAAATTCAGGCATTGCCTCTCCTACCCAACGCTGAACAAAACCAAATTGAACGCCTCCATCAACCTTTTGAAACGCATGAGCTACTGCAACTGCTATATTTACATCTGCTCGACGTGTCCATGAAGCTCCTGTCCATTCTGCATTCCACGATGGATAACCTGCTACCTTTATTCGAGGTAAATTTACATACCAATTATTACTCCGTACATCAACGCCTTCAATCGTAATACCATTTATCCCAGGTCTGATACCCCACGTTAAATCCGAGTGAGCATATAAATGCGCAGATATCGTCCCTGTGGCACTCAATTCTGCAAGTTGATTTACTGGACCACGCAATTCGTGTGAACCTGTGATAAGCCCTTTATAACCAAAAGAACGAATGTGTGAGGAAGTAATTTTATGCAAAAATCTGGTCCTCTCAGCTAAATAAAGATAAAAGTCATTTACACGACAAGCACCACGCACCTTAGAAATATTAGGCCTATCCCAAGTAGTTAGTGTACCAAGAGGCGGACGAAAAACAGTAGCTAATATAGGATCCTCATCATCATGTAATCCACATTTTCCCATAGCATCTGTCCATGCCTTTGCTAAATTTTCCCTGGATTTATATTTTTCTAAGAGCCATAAATTCCAATCAGTATCATGCCATTTTCTGATTTTATCTGTTACAGTAAAACCCCAATCCCAGAAAGGACCATTTTCATTAAGAGCTTCAATCATAACAACCGCAGGATCATTTCCCCACTTTTTCCCGGTATACGGATTTGTATGAGATAATAAAGCAGATGCTGCCTTTTTCCATGCATCTATCATAACAGGATGAGGCCAAACCCCTTTCCAGCCTGCTTGATTGTGAACCTTGGCTAACTCCTCCCAATCCAGCATACCAGTATCAGCTGTCCATGGTCTAGAATCTACAATATCTAAATATAAATAAATCCCTCTTTTGACTAAGGCTGCTGCCAACTTGTCGAAACGATCCATTCCTTCTGAACTGAGCTCTATCGAACTTGCAGGAGAATTATCTGTTTTAGACTTTAAATAACCAAGACCAATACGCGGAATATCATTATGATGAAACCTTACCAGATTGTAACCACATGAGGCAATTAAGTCTGCTAAAAGCTCTATTTCTTCTTCTTTATCAGGAAATGTTCCAGCATAAGTTAATGTGGTTCCCCAAAAACGAGCTGCCGTTCCGTCTTCAAACTCAAGTCTACCATCATTCCTTACTTTTACCCAACCATGTTTCCCTGCTGGAGGATCTAAAAGCCATTCCCCAGAATTTCCAACAGATCCTTTAGCAATTTGGTGATATTGTTTTTGTTCCCATGGAATTAAATCTGTTTCATCAGGTATGCTTTCGTCAGGTAACTCCAACACCACATTACCAGAAGATACGCTTATATCAATATCACTTGCATTATTTTCTAAAATAAATATTTTACAAAAAAGTATAAAAATTACAAAAAAATTATAATACAAAACTCTTAACATATCATCCCCCTCGCATTCATCACTTCAAGATATATTTCGAAGGTGTATGAGCTCCCTGTCTCATCATCCCATAATCATAATTGAATAAAGAGTCATCCTGATCAGTAACAACATGATACTTAAAAGTCGTATTATAACCGGTAGGATTTCCTATTAACCCAACATGCCAATCAGCCATCAAGGCGTTGGATTTCCGTGAATGAACTAAAAAAGTTGTAAATTCATTACCAACGAATAATCTCCACCACGTAGTTGACCACGCACATTGAGACGGAACACCATGCCAATATTCAGTCAAAACTCCAAACTCTGGAGGTTTGTAAACCTGAGTCCTCTTTACCCGAGGAGCTATATTATCATTCGGACTGCCAGGTCTGCACAATCTTGCCCACCAATTACCATCAACACAATTACCATTCATCCCATAGGTCAGAGTCACTGGTTGATTATTAAAACTCTTAGCAACACTTGGGCAATGGATAAGATTTAACGGTTGAACCTCGTCAAGCCCTTGATTTGTCCCGAGTTCTGGCAATTCAGGTGTCCCATGTAATTTTCCGTTTAAATAAGGATTCAACGCTTGAGGCCAACGAAAATTGGGAAAATAATCATTATTATCTCCAAGATAAAGTTCAAATGTAATTCCCAATTGCTTAAGATTATTTACACAGGCTATTGACTTTCCAACTTCACGAGCCCTATTTAAGGCAGGTAAAAGCAATGAAATCAATATCGCTATTATTGCTACTACTACCAAAAGTTCTATCAAAGTAAATCGATAGCTTTTTTTCATAATTACCCCCTCATTATTTTACTATCGATAGTATTTTATATCTGATATAAAAAAATGTCAAGTTTTTTTTTGCTGTTCATTAATTTTATTGAAAATTCAGAGATTAATTATATCTTTCTATTCGCAGGATTCTAAATAGAGAAATCTTTGATGTTGTAGAAGTTAATTTATGTTATCTAACCTATCAGAAAAATAAACAAATTAGTTGAGTCATATTCTTTACATTGAAATATTAGAAGATTAGATAATACTCAAACATTAAATTCGAAGTTTTTGAATGAATTATTAAACTATACTAAAAATAAAAAAAATTAATAAGACAGGTTTTTCTAACTTTATGTTTTTGTATCAAAATAAGTTATATTTTCTCATCGTTTTCATCTCTTATACATGAACTTAAAAGTATAATTCTTTAAATTTCTCATTCATCATTTTATTAAGTTTTTCAGAAAATTCCTTTCTAGATAAACCGGAAGGATAAATTGGATCAAATAAATAGATCAATACATTAATTTTCTTCATCCCAAGCACATTCCAAAAATGAGGGAAGAAAAGCATATCTCCATACCAACAAACTTCATCCCTTTTCATCGATGGATATGAAATCAAAATGGGTAAAACAGGAAGATTCTCTGCGCATGGGATTTCAAATACACTTGATTTAAAGGGCAATATCCCCGCCAGACCATTTGAACTTGTACCTTCGGGGTAAACTATAAGAGATACCCCCCACTCTATCGTGTCTTTAAATTTTTTATTTGCGACTTTCGCAAACTGCCTGGACTGCCTTTTTATCCATATAGGGCGACTAATCGCTACAAGCCATCCTGCAACAGGCCACCAAAATATATCTGATTTCGGTGTATAACGAACAGGAAAAAGAGTAGCCTCAGCAAAAATATCCAGATAACTAAGGTGATTAGATACTATAAAATATCCTGATTGAGGATGTTTTAAATTCCCTTTGACGCAAATATCCATTCCTAAGATTTTCGCAACCCCCCTCCCCCAAAGATTAGTCATTCTACTTATAAGTTGTACTGATTTTTTAACCGGAATAAGCCAGAGAAATAAAGTCAGAAAAGCCCCAAATGCAGAATAAATTAGTATAAGTAATACTTTAAAAATTTTCCTAAAAAACATTTTCTTTATTTTCGTCTTTCTGTGGGAGCTGAAAAGTGCCTCAAATATCTTTCTGGAACGTTCTTAATATCCACAACTATAAGAAAGTCTATTGTTCCAAATTCCATATCAAACGCCGGCGGTCCACAGATATTACATCCTATTCTGAGATACCCCTTAAAAAGTGGGGGTATATATTTAAGTAGTTTATTCTTTTCTGAAAGAAATTCTTCTATTTGACTTTCATCTCCTCTGGACAAAACATACTGAGGAAGAGGTGTACCAGAAAGAAAATTACATAACTTACCTTCAGAAAGAAAATATTCATATAGTGCCCATCCCACTGCTGGATTGGTCTCTTCAAGGCTTACACAACCGAGCATATAACGCAGTTTTGCCCTTCTCATTAACTCAGCAATTCCATTCCATAATAGCGCTACAACAGATCCCGTTCGATAATCTGAGGAAACACAAGATCTTCCAAGTTCAAGAGATTCTTCCGCAATTGACTCTATTCCGTGAATCTCATACTCACGAGCAGAATAAAATCCTTTTGCCGAACAGGCAACAATCCCGAGATGCAGCCGATAAGTACCTATAACACGTTGCTTTGATTTCTCAATTACTAATAGATGTAGACAATGTTCATCAAATTCATCTTTATCAACGCCATTCTCTCTCGCACTTTGCAGTCCCTTACCCTGTTCAATATTAAATACTTCATAACGCAAACGCTGTGCATCCTCTACTTCTTTTATATTCTCAGCAAATTTTATTATAAACTGCTTCGTCTCAGCAAGAGTAGCAGGAGATATTACTTTTTTAGGAAACTGTTCAAACATTAGGAACCCTTATTTTTATATAATTTAAATGAAACCTAACTTAATAATATAATTTATTTAGATAAAAATTCTATCCACATCAATGATGCAAGAGCTTTGGTGGCCGTATATTGACTATTACAGGATATGCTCAAATAAATTGAATCAGGAACTTCCCCCCATGCCTCCTTGTAGTCATCAAGCCAATTTCTCTCTTCTATTATCCATTCATTTAATTTGTCATTCTTATTTCGCAAAGTGAACCACTTAACCTTTATAGTCCCCGCTCCGTAAGCGCAATTGCCCTTATCCCCTACAGGAGTTTCAGTATCCCATCGATACGAAATGCTCTTCTTGGAAAAGTATGACCCACTCCCAACGTAAATACCTATAGCCTGATCGTCTTTTTCCGGAAAACGCCCATCTGCTCCATTCGGTAGACAAGTTACCTTCCAACACCACCTAATAATTGGTGCATCAACAACCTTAAATCCTTTTGGATTGCAAACTATACTCGCAGTGGCACAATCAGCCTCCATTTCCAAAAAACTTTTACCTTTTTCTTTTTTAACAAAAAATGTAGCTGGCTTTGTCATAAATTTCTTTTCCAATGACCATTCTTTTGCGAATTTCGCAGCTGCACCATTAGCTGTAAAATCAAAACGCCATACAATCTTTTGCTTCTGATTTTCTTCTGTGTATAATCTAAAGGAACAAAAGAAAAGAGAAAATATTAGTAAAAATCGCACCCCTATCATTTTATTTTGCCTCTCTATTTATTACATACTCTTCATATTTTTTAAGAATGTCTTTTACATAATTTTTAGTGCTGGAATACGTAATTTTTTCAATAAAATCCTGCTCATATGAGCTTGGTTTCCATTTTTGCGCGTTTACACCGCCAGCGTTATACTCTGATAAGGCAATTGCCTCAAAATCTTTATAACGACTCCATTTTCGCAAAGCTCTGGCAAGATACCACGTCCCTATTTCAATATTAAGACTGGGGGAAAACAAGACCGCCTCAGAGGGAGGCTCCACACCATTACTCCTCGCCCAATCTAAAACTGATGAATTTGGTCTTAATTGCATCAATCCGATTTCTCCCTTTGACCCTCTCGCCAAAATATTAAAACGGCTTTCCCTCCAAATAACAGCCTTTATCAATAAATAATCCACACAATGTCTGTCTGCCGCTTCTCTTATTATATCATCAAAATTATTAGAAGAAATGAAAAAATCACTTCCATATTCATATAAAAGAAAAGCGATAACTATTAAAAATAACATCGTCAGGATTAACATCCTGAATCTTTTTGCCTGATAACGCTTATGTATAATTTTTTGATACATTCTATTAATCTATCACATCTAATGATTTTTGACAATATAACTTGAAAAATAAAAAAGAAGTATAAAAATACTTCAAAATCTACTATTTTAGTAAACAAATGAAATAAGTATGAATCTCAAAAAAAAAGAAAAGAAATTAAAAACAAATCTGTTGAAAATAAAAAAGCTTGCGATTGCTTTTTCTGGCGGATTCGATAGCTCTTTTCTTGCGAAATTCGCAGAAATGATTCTCAATAAAAATAATGTCATCCTAATCCATGTAGAAAGTTGCTTTTCTCCTTCTAGAGATAAAAGAGCTGCTGCAAAATTCGCAAAAGAAAATCAACTCAGATTGTTTAAAATTAATGCAACCCCTCTTACAAAAAAAGAGATAACTGATAACACCAAAGATAGATGTTATTATTGCAAAACAGTCATAATGAAGATGATTATAAACTGTGCCAAAAAAAATGGATTCCTTAATGTCGCTGATGGCAGCAACTACGATGATATTTTTGAAGAAAGACCCGGATTTAAAGCATGTAAAGAACTAAAAATCTTACATCCACTTCTGGATTCGTATATAACAAAAAGAGACATGATAAAACTTTCCAAAAAATATAATTTTAATTTAAAATATTGTCCTTCATCGGCATGCCTCGCTACGAGGGTACCAATGGGGACAAAAATAAAATTGAAATATTTAAAGATGATAGATTCTGCTGAAGATTTTCTATATAATAGTGGTATAATTTCTCCTCGAGTAAGGATTTATGGAGATAATGCCGGGATTGAAGTCCCACAAGCTGATTTTAAAAAAATTTTAAAAAATAAAGATAAGATTATAGAAAAATTACATCAAATAGGTTTTAAAAAAATTTTCCTTGATCTAAATGGCTATCGAAAAATTACAAAATAAAAAAAATTCTTTGAATTGCAAAATTTAATTTTAATTCCGAATTTTTGTAAAAAATCTAAATAAGAGTATTACGAAGTGCTAGGTAATTTTTATCTTTTTATTAGATAAATGTATTTCACTCCAATAGTGCAAATTTAAGCATTTTTTTTTGCTGTTTTATCATAAAAACGAGGTGTCGTATCAGATGAATAATACGGAAACTTGCTTCTGAGTTCAGATGACGCCCCCTCTGGAATATATTGCCAACGTTTATAAAGCCAGAGATATTGTTCGGGATATTCTCTGACTATATCTTCAGTCATTTTCATTATATCTTGAACAAGTTCTTCATCGGTCTTATAATCAATGACTTTTTTAGGTAATTCTTTTGAAAACATTTTGTAACCTTTCACATCACGTAAACATCCCCCAAGCGCAATATTAACTTTCATTTTTCGGGCAAAAAATGCTATCGCTCGACTCGTAGGTACAGGCAAACCAAAAAAGTTGACAAAAATCCCGCCATCTCTGACACGAGTATTCTGATCTATCAGGACAGCAAGGAAATACCCTTTCTTTAGTGTTTTTATCATCTCTTTTACAGCTCCTTTCTCAAAAATAACTTTATTTCCTGAACTGGTTCTTGAGTTTACTATTAGAGTATTTATGTAAGGATTATTCTGCGGTCTCACAAGGACGGCAAAAGGCAATTTTGCGGCAAAACTTATATTAAAGGCAGCAAGTTCCCAATTGCCTATATGAGGTGAAATCCATATCATCCCTCCCTCTTTCATCGATTTTCTTGTAAGTTCAACGCCTTCATCTGGATTCTTCATTATTGAATAAAGGTAACTCTGCCTACCCGAAAACCAAAATAACTCAATGACAGTTTTAGATATATTCTGAAGAGAAAGACGTGCTATTTTGCGAATTTCGCAATACGTTTTCTCAGGAAATGCAATTTTTATATTAGCAATACAAAGTTTTCTAAATGAGGGAATAAGGTATAATATTGTTCCGATAATTTCAGCAAAAAAAAGTAAAACATTAAGTGGAAAACAACGAATAGTATAGAAGAAAAATATTATTACTGAGTATTCTATTAAATATCTAATTTTCCTTAACTTCTTTTTCATCCCGTTAACTTTCCTAAAGTAAAAAAACAAGAACAGCTTAAACTATAATATAAAAAATATTTGCAGGAATTTATATTGATATTATCGAATTTCAATCCTTTATGTCAACTTACAAAACTTTGTTCATAATTTATTTTATCCTGAATATCTTATCTTGGATTTAACCAGCATGGAAAGGGAAAGCGAAGAAGAACACCGGTGGAGTAATTAATCCAAAAGCCCTTTCTCTTCAACTGCATACTCCGCAATAACTAAACACGTAACTTGCTATACATGCAAAGTTTGATTACTTGATTATGATCAGAGTAAAACGTGCTTTGCTTCCTCTAATTTAGCCTCAAAATATATCAATATTTTTTATTGATAAATCACAGAGCACAAGGTATAGCAAAAAGATAATTTCCTGAGCTCAAAATAGTTTATGAAATAAAGAGATAAAAAAGTGTAAAATCTTATATCAAAATGAACGATAAGATATTTTTGCAATTATTTTTTCTTAAACTATATTATTATTTTATTTCTTTAAGGAGAAAAAATAATGAAAAAGCTGATTGAAGCTGTTTTAATTCTTTTTGTAGTATTTTTGGTATCCTCATGTTCATCATATCGTTTAATAGCATACAAATATGATGATGTGGTAATGGCTGCCTCAGAAAAATTCAACGTAAATGAATGGACAGAATTTTATACTAAAAAAAGTTCTGCAAAAGAGAAACCTGGAAAAAAAGTAATATTTACTCATTACGATTGGAGTTATCACGATTATAAAATTATGTGTCAGGTTGAAATTTTAAATGAAAAAGGCATCGCAGAAGTCTATGTTTTTGTAAGAGATTGGAATAACTGGCTATCTCCACTAACTTATAATCCTTCATATGCAAGGAAAGTTCTTGATCTGTTAGAAAAAAGGATGCAAGATGGTACATGGTCACCGATGCCATGGTCAAAAGAGGAAATGCTAAGATAAAATGAAATTTCCATTTTCCAGTTTTTTGGGATTAAAAGCTTTAGTTGCATTCATCTTTTTCGTTGCGATTTTCGCAAATTCATGTAGTGTCAAAAATGAAAAAAATTCTCAGAAATTCCTGAAAGAAGCCTTTGATAGCTTATTGGGAAAAAATCCCGATTGGAAAAAAGCAAAACTTCTTGCGGCAAAGGCTGTAAAGGCCGAGCCTGGTAATTATCGCGCCATTTTATTGCTTGCCGCAGCTTATGAAAAAACTGGACAAACTGATGCTGCAATCGACGAATTAAAAAGAGCCGTAAAGATAGCCCCGAATTATTTTCTCTCACAATATACGCTCGGAAGACTCTATTTTGAAAAGGGACAATTTGACAATGCGCTTACTCATTTAATAAATGCTCATAACTTAAATTCTGAAAACAGCGAAACGTTATTTTATCTTGCAAGGACTTATCAGAAACTAAAACAAAATAAAAATGCACATAAAACATATATAGAATTATGCAAAAAGAACAATTTTAAAAAGAGGGTTGAACCATATAATGAACTTGGAACGATATATCTAATGGAAAAAGATTTGAATAACGCATTGAAGGCACTAATCTATGCATATCGCCTTGATAAAGAAAATTATAAGGTTATATGGAACTTAGCTGTTCTTTATGATTTTTATATCAAAAATCCTGCTTCGGCAATTGCTTTTTATGAACAATATCAACAAATAACATTAATAAATCCAGAGCTTGTTTCAAAAAGGGAATTTGCAAGAAAAAGAATCGCAGAATTATCTTATAGGTTAAAACAAAAATAAATCTCAAGAAAAATAAAATTAAGGAGAAGAAACTTGAAATATAAAGTATTTGTAGTAGGAGATAATATTGATACAGATCAAATAATTCCGGCACAGTATCTTAACCTCGTTCCAACAATACCTGAAGAATATGAAAAATTAGGTTCATATGCTCTTTGCGGTTTACCTGAATCCTATCCCCGTTTTATAAAAGAAGGAAATATGAAAACAGAATATGGAATAATAATAGCCGGGAAAAACTTCGGTTGTGGTTCAAGCAGAGAACATGCTCCAATTTGCTTAGGTGCCGCAGGATTAAAATATGTGGTATCCTCATCTTTTGCAAGAATATTTTTCAGAAATTGCATTTCTACAGGTGAAGTATTTCCAATAGAGTCTAAAAAAAATCTCGTTGAATATTTTAAAACCGGTGATTATGCGGAAATTTCAATCGAAAAAAGCTACATAAAAAATATTTCAAGTAAAGAAGTATTTGAACTAAAAGATCTCGGAGCTGTAAAAGATGTTATAGAAGCAGGTGGAATTTTTAATTACGCTAGAAAAAATAAAATGATATAAAAAGGAGAAAACAAATGAAAAAAATATCTTTCTATCTATTGATCCCCGCAATATTTTTCGGTCTAATTCTGAATCAAAAATTTTATGCGCAGGAAAAAAATCAAGTTTACAATGTAACTGAAACGGAAATAATTAAGTTTATAAAGTTCTTTCCGGAATTGAAAAATACCATTGAGAACAGTTCGGATGACGAAAACATTATTATGATGTCAATACAAAAAACCCCAATCACAAAATTAAATATGTTAGCTGTAAAAAATGGATTCAAGGATCACGCTGACCTTCTTAGAGTTTGCGGAGGGGCAATATTAGGTTATGCTATGATAAAAATGAAAGAGGCTGAGGAACAAATGAACCAAGAGTTAAATAGTCTAACTCCTGAAATGAAAGCGATGATAAAACCTCAACTTGACGCTATAAAATTACAGCTAAAAAAATACGAAAAACAAGTTTCAAATGAAACTATTAATGCAGTAAAAAAACACTATGAGGAAATGAATAAACTTTTTGAGTCAACCCCAGTAGAAAAAGAAGATTAAGGAAAAATTATGAAAAGAAAGATATATATATACGACACAACACTAAGGGATGGAACACAGGCTGAAGGTATAAATTTCTCAGTTAATGATAAAATAAAAATAGCAGAGAAACTCGATTCAATGGGCATCTCATATATAGAAGGAGGCTGGCCAGGTTCCAATCCAAAGGACATGGAATTTTTTGAATCGGTAAAACAGAAAAAATTTAAAAATGCTAAAATCACAGCATTTGGAAGCACTAGACGGGCAAAAGTCCCGGTTGAACAAGATGAAAATATTCTGAAGTTACTTGAATCAGAAGCGCCTGTCACGACAATATTTGGTAAAGCATGGCTACTTCATGTTAACGAGGTTCTTCGTATAAGCCCTGAAAAAAATCTTGAAATAGTAGGAGATTCATGTGCCTATCTCAAAAATCATGGAAGAGAAGTAATATTTGATGCAGAACACTTCTTTGATGGTTTCATAGATAATAGAGAATTTGCAATAGATGTCCTTAAAAAAGCTTGTAAAAATGGAGCTTCAACAGTGGTCCTATGCGATACAAACGGAGGTACTCTTCCATCTAAAATAAAAGAAATATCTGAAATCGTCAGAAAAGCAATTCCTGAAAATGTAATACTTGGAATTCACTGCCACAATGATGGAGGAACTGCTGTGGCAAATTCTATATCTGCAATAGAAGCTGGGGCAACACATGTTCAGGGAACTATAAACGGCTTTGGTGAAAGATGCGGAAATGCTAACCTCTGCACTATAATCTGTGCACTCGAACTAAAATTAGGATTACACTGCATAGGAACTGAAAAATTAAAACATCTAAAAAATCTGAGCGACTTTGTTTTTGAGGTTGCAAATCTACCTCCTGATAAAAGACTACCTTATGTTGGTGAAAGTGCCTTTGCCCATAAAGGAGGAATGCATGTAAATGCCGTTAATAAAAATCCAAAAACTTTTGAACACATTGACCCAGAACTTGTAGGTAATAAGAGGCGAATCCTTATTTCTGACCTTTCTGGTAAAAGCAATATATTTATGAAAATTGCAGAACATAATTTAAATTTAAATGAGAAAAGCCCAGAAATTTCAGAAATTTTAATGACTCTAAAGAAAATGGAAAATGAAGGATATGAATTTGAAGCAGCAGATGCTTCATTCCATATACTAGCTCAAAAGGTACTAAAAAAACACAAGCCATTCTTTGAGTTAGACGGTTTCAGAGTCATAGTAGAAAAAAGGTCAAAAGGAGAAAAATGCATCTCTGAAGCGACAATAAAACTAAATGTGAAAGGAGAAAAAGAACTTACAGCTGCAGAAGGGGACGGTCCCGTAAATGCTCTCGATCATGCACTGAGAAAAGCCCTTATAAGATTCTATCCTGAAATAGAAAAAGTTCATCTCAGCGACTTTAAAGTAAGAATCATCGATGGAAAAGATGGCACAGCCTCAAAAATTAGAGTACTAATAGAATCATCTGACGGAAAAGAAAGTTGGGGAACTGTAGGTGTAAGTGAAAATATCATTGAAGCATCATGGGAAGCTCTGGTAGACTCTGTAGAAT
>ERZ795046.3622-NODE-3622-length-12025-cov-16.229156_pt1 | contig 12025 bp, 9 predicted proteins | sample MGYA00375130_ERZ795046 | MGnify/ENA primary metagenome ERZ795046 (study PRJEB30175, sample SAMN05720202) | activated sludge metagenome | isolation source: anaerobic digester from wastewater treatment plant | place: Japan | collected 2015-05-15 ...
AAGGCAATTTACAACGATTGCTATCAAGTAATAGGCTTTGAGACATATTATTAGGGAAAATTCATTAAAAATTCTAACAAGAAATGAATAATACTATTATAAATATTCTCTAAAACAAAATTAACTTTAGGATAACTCTATCCTTTTACTTGTCTAAAATAAAATTGTTTACAAAACAAAGACTTGACAGATTTAAATAAAAATGATATTAGAGAGAACATTATGGCGGCGTAGCTTAGCTGGTTAGAGCATTCGGCTCATATCCGAAGGGTCATTGGTTCAAATCCGATCGCCGCCATTCTAATTTTAAAATGATAGAAATACTTTATGAAGATGATTGGATAATAGCTGTTAATAAAAAAGCCGGTATTCTTACCATTCCAAACAACAAAGATGATAAAAATACTTTAACTTCTCAATTAAATGAACTCTTAAAAAAACGAGGATTGTCATTAAAGGCTCATCCCTGTCATAGATTGGATAGAGAGACAAGTGGCGTAATTATTTTTGCAAAAGGTAAAAAGAATCAGCAGGAATTTATGAGTCTTTTTCATTCTAATAGTGTAAAAAAAAGATATATAGCCCTTGTGAGGGACAGACTTGATAAAAAAAGTGGGACAATAAATTTTAAAATTGAGAATAAAGAGGCTATTACTAAATACAATGTTATCAAAGAATACGATGGCTATTCTCTGGTTGATATAGAATTATTTACCGGTAGAACAAATCAGATTAGAATACATTTTAAAATGATAGGTCATCCACTTTTAGGCGAGTCTAAATTTGCTTTTAGAAAGGACTTTAATATAAAGTTTAAAAGAGTAGCCCTTCACTCTGAAGAGATATCTTTTTTTCATCCTTTTCTGAGAAAAGAGATTACCATAACAGCTGACATCCCGCCAGATATGAAGAAACTTATTTTTTAATATATTTTGTAAAAGATAAAAAGTAGTTTATGTTTTAAACTTTTTCCAATTCTATAAATATATCCACATCATCAACATTTACCTCTTTTGATAGATTCTCCTTTTCTAAAATATCAATTGCAAGAGTCTCTTCTTTAATAAGATTCTGTAAATTTGTAATAGCCTTTTTTATGTTCTCTGGAGATTTATAAAATATCTTGATTCTATCTGTTACTGCTAAATCTTTATCCTTTCTCAAATTTTGAATATGCCTTATAAACTCTCTTGCAATACCCTCCTGAATCAACTCTTCTGTAAGTTTTGTGTCAAGAGCAACTGTTAAAGATCCTTCATTCAAAACAGTTAATCCTTCTCTCTCTTTTCTTTCTATAATTATATCCTCTTTTGTTAGTTCGTATTTTGTAGAATTAACCTCAACTATTATATTATTACCGCTTTCGAGTAAATTTGCCTCTTCTGCTCCGTATTTTGAAATAATATCAGCAAGAGATTTCATATCTTTTCCAGCTTTTTTACCAAGAACTCTAAAATTTGGTTTACATGATAGAATAACTAATTTCTCTTCCTCTTTTTCATAAATCACATTTTTTACATTTAACTCTTCCATTATGATACTTTCCATTTTTTTTAATAATCTTATCTCATCTTCATTTTTTGTTATTAAATATACAGCATTAAGAGGTTTTCTTAAATTTATATTCACCTTTGCTCTTAAACTTCTTCCCATTTCTACTGCCTTTTGAACAAGATCCATCTCCTTTTCAAGTTCTAAATTTCTTAACTCTTTTTTCTCAACTGGAAAATCATTAAGATGAATTGATTCTGGCATCTCATTTGTTCTTAAATTTTGATAAATAGCCTCTGGTAAAAATGGTACAATTGGTGAAGCAACAATACAAAATTTCAATAAAGCATTATATAAAGTAGAATATGCCATCTTTTTATCAAGATCATCTTCTGACTTCCAGAATCTTCTTCTTGATCTTCTTATGTACCAGTTTGTAAGAGAATCAAGATATTTATATAAAGATTTTATTGCATTCTGAAAATCAAAGACATTATAAAAATTATCCATCTCTTTTACCAACTTTTCTGTAAGACTTGTAAGCCAGATATCAAGAGGATTTGTAAGATCTTTTGGTGAGACTATTTTACTCTGATCCCATCCATCAACATTGGCATAAGTAATAAAGAAAGAATAAGAATTCCATAATGGAAGATGAAAATTTCTTAATACCTCCTGAACTCCACTTTCTGAAAATAGTAATTCGCCAGCTTTAACTGCTGCTGAGTTCATAATATAAAGCCTTAAAGCATCTGCTCCATATTTTTCAAAAATATAATCAACTTCTGGATAATTTTTTAGCCTTTTGGACATCTTTCTCCCATCTTCTGCTAAAACAAGACCATTTACAACGACATTCTGAAAAGGATTTTTATTAAAAAGAGCAGCGCCAAGAACTACAAGAGTATAAAACCATCCTCTTGTCTGATCAAGCCCTTCAGCTATAAAGTCTGCTGGAAATGTCCTTTCGAATTTTTCTTTATTTTCAAAAGGATAATGATTTTGAGCATAAGGCATTGCGCCAGACTCAAACCAACAATCAAGAACTTCTTCAATTCTTCTTGCAGTACCACCACATTTCTTACATTTAAAAGTAATCTTATCAACAAAATGTTTATGTAAGTCAGTTATCTTTTCACCGCTAATATCCTCCAGTTCCTTTATACTTCCAATACAGTGATTCTCACCACAATTGTCGCACTTCCATACCGGGATTGGAGCGCCCCAGTATCTATTTCTACTTATAGCCCAATCCTTTGCCTGTTCAAGCCATTTTCCAAATCTTCCTTCTTTAATATGCTCTGGTACCCAATTTATCTTTTTATTAGCATTTATCATACTATCTTTAATCTTCTGAATATTGACAAACCAGCTTGTTACTGCCTTATATATGAGAGGTTCATCACATCTCCAGCAATGTGGATATGAATGTTGATATGTCTCATGTTTAATCAATTTTTTCTCATCTTTTAATCTTTTTATTATACTCTTATCAGCCTGTTTTACCTGAATACCTTTATAATCATATACCTCATCTGTGAATTTCCCTTCAGCATCAACAGGGCATACTGCTGGGAGTCCCTCTTTCTTTCCAATTTCAGCATCATCTTCACCAAAGCCGGGTGCAATATGAACAACACCTGTTCCTGCATCAAGAGTTACATGATGGCCTAACACTATTCTAAAAGCCCCTTCTTTTTCTAAATCTTTAAAATAAGGAAATAATGGCTCATATTTTAAGCCAACAAGTTTTTTATAATCAAATTCTTCTATAATTTTTACTTTTGATAAATCTTTATAATATTTAGAAAGAAGTTCTTTTGCAAGAATATAAAAATTATTTTCATCCTCTACTTTTACATATGTTATATCTTCGCCAATGGCAAGCCCAGTATTAGAAGGGAGTGTCCAGGGAGTTGTTGTCCATGCAAGAATGTATGTATTGTCAAAATCTTTTAATTTAAAGGCAACGGTTATTGCTGGATCCTGAACATCCTTATATCCCTGATTTGTTTCAAAATTCGATAATGGTGTTGTACATCTTGGACAATAAGGCAAAATCTTAAATCCTTCATATATTAATCCCTTATCCCAGAGAGTCTTAAATACCCACCATATACTTTCCATATAATATAGATCCATTGTCTTATATGCATTTTTAAAATCAACCCATCTTCCCATTCTATCAACAGTCTTTTCCCATTCTGCTGTATATCTTAAAACAGATGATCTACATGCTTCATTAAATTTATCTATGCCATACTCAAGAATATCTTTTTTTGTATTAAGATTTAACTCTTTTTCTATTAAATTTTCCACTGGCAATCCATGACAATCCCACCCCCATCTTCTCTCAACATATTTGCCTTTCATTGTCTGATATCTTGGCACTATATCCTTTATTGTGCCAGGTAAAATATGTCCATAATGAGGGAGTCCAGTAGCAAAAGGTGGTCCATCATAAAAAACATATTGATCTTTATTTTTATTTTTTTCTAAAGACTTTTCAAAAGTTTTATCCTCTTTCCAGAATTTAAGAATCTCTTCTTCTAATTTTGGGAAATTAACATTTTTTTCTAATTCTTTAAAAGCCATTTGATATACCTCGTTTTCTATATTTTTAGTGGCAATGTGAGTTGCCAGAAATAGTCAATGATAAAGTAAATTATGGAAAAGAAATATACTAAAACTAACTAATTTTGTCAATTTTTAATTTATCTAATCATTTTTTATTTTTTGATACAATCTTATCTAGAAAAAAAACTTTTTAATAATAGATAGACTTCTCCTGAGGTAATTTTAGTTTGAGAGGAATATAGAAATAAAGATTTAAATTAAAATTTATTTTTAGAGGAATTTTATCTCTTTAAGAGTAAAATTTGATTTAAATTTAAGCCAAAAGTAGTCTTCTTCCTCAAGGAAGAATGGGATATCTGTGGCACCGCTCTTTACAACCCGAGTCTTCTTTTCTTTTAATCCTTCTATTATTTTTTTCAATTTTGACACAATATTTATAAAATTTTTTTCACCATAATTTTCAATACCTGAAAAATATGTTTCTAGCAATTCCCTTATAGCACAACTTCCACCTATAATTTTAATATTTTTTCTTATAACCACTTTATTCTTAAAGTGGTTATAAAAATTAGACCTATTTTATCGTCGTTACTACAAATAGGTTGGCAATTTTATGTTTAATTTTGCCTTTTTCACAATTTTATTGGCAAATTTATTATTAATCCTGATGCAAAAACATAGAATTCTCCTTCGTAACTACTATATAATATCATATCTTTATATTATATAAAGTGATATTACAAATAAATTACAATTAATTCGTATACACTAAAATAAAATCATTTCTTACATAACTACTTTATTTATAATTAAGTTACATCATTTTTGTTGATTTTTATGGGGGAAGTTGTGTTGAAAAAAAAATAAAATAAGGGACAGACCTATAAATTTTTTATGATCAAAAGAGGGACAGACTTATAAATTTTTTATAATTATAAAAATAAAATAAGGGACAGACCTACCCTATCATGAGGCAAAACTAATTTTCATATATATTAGGATAACTTACAAATTAAAATTCTGTTAGGATAAACACAAATATTTGTATCTTTTTCGTATTCTTTAATTCTTCCAGAAAACTTCTTAAGACATACAGAATCAATTTTAATACTCACTTCCCATTGTCCTTACCACTATCTCATCAGAAAAATCACTCTCATTTGTCTTTTCTTCATCGTCAAAGGCAGTAACAGCAAAATAATACATAACATTGTTTTTTAAGCCAGTTATAGGAATCCCATGTTTATCAAAATCCTCATTAGCATCTATAATTATCGGACTTTCGCCATTTGTCGCATCTTTACCAAAATAGTAGTTAGACCTTGTTCCATAATATATTTTATAACCCATGATATCCTTTTCTGAATTTCTTATCCATTTTAAGATAACAGTATTTCCTTTTACTATTGCTTTTAACCCCACCGGCCGAGCAGGGGGGATATCTTTGTAATATATAATTTCCAATGATCTAAATTTTGGAGAATTATTATTATTGTTGCCGGGTAATAACAAAATTCTCCACTGAATAAATCTTATTTTATCTGGTATTATGCTTTCCTTATTAAATGGCATCCATTTTATATTTTGAGAATATTCATAATAAGAATAAAAAGGTTTATCAGAGTATCTATAAAAATAGAATATTTCACTATTATTATCCTTAAAATCTTCAATATTAACCTTCTTTATTATTCCTCCGCCTTTACCTATATCTATAACCTTACTTATTATCTCTCCACCATTGGAAGAATATTTTTCCTCAGATGTCATAATATCTTTTTTAAAAATATAAAATTCATCAACTGCCCCAATAAATGACTGAGCAATTTTTATAAAGCATCTATTTGTAGGGTGATAACTCATATTTAAAACAGAACTATGAAGATTACCATCTATTGTAGCAATTCCAATTCCTGCTTCATTTCCATTTATATACAATTTTATTATTCCATTATAACTATTATATGTAAGATTAATTAATGACCATCTTTCTGGGATAATTCTTGTTACAGAATCTATTTTAATATTTGGAAAAACCTTTTCATTAAGAGAGAAGACATTTAAAAAATCCCATAACACTTTACCATTTTCTAATTTACATATAATTGCCTGCTCTTCTGTTTTATTTTCTTTTTTGTTGTAATAATGTCCACCTATGCTTAAAATAGTTTCATTAATAGAATTAGATACAGGATAAATCCAAAAAGAAATCGAAAAAGATCCAAGTCTTGCTCCGGGCTGAAAAAATGAACTATTATTACCAATAAGTTCTATTCTATCTTCATTTGAGAGAAAATACGCAGAATTATTATTTAAATATATATTATCACTTAATAAAAATTTGGAATAAAGAACTTTATAATTTCCAGTAAGATCTTTCTCTACCTTTGAATCAAAAGAAAGATAAAGATCCACATCTTCATTTACACCTATAGTAGACTGTCTTAAAGAATAATATGCTGGCTTATTATTAATTCTTTTTTGCTCAACATTATTTTCATATTCTACAAAATCCTCTATATTCTTCCCTACTTCCCATTTTATACTCTTTTCTTCAGAGAAAAGAAAAAAAGAAAAAAATAAAAAAAGTATTTTAAATTTTCTCAATTCAGAAATCCTTATTAACTAAAATAACCATCTTACTCGATGAGTTTAGCAAATAATTTGCTACCTTAAAGAATATATATTAATTATCTTATGAATTATAAAAAAGTTTAACAAATTATTAGTTTAAATTAAAGATATTAAATAATAAGTGCTCTTTATTATTTAGATATACCACAAAATCTTCAATTTAAGAAAGGCATCTATATATAGAGTTATGTAAATATTGGCATATTTACATAACTCTTTAATTTTTGTCAGTAATTAGATAGGAGCAGAATTAATCTTCGTCTCTTCTGCCACCAAATTTTGAGTGAAATCTCTTACCAGACCTGTTATTATTAAACTTTCTTGGTCTGTCTTCTTTTGCTTTAGCAAGGTTTACTCTAATTGATCTTCCATCAATCTCACCATTGTCTAAAGCCTGAATTGCTGCATTGGCTTCTTCTTCGGTTTCCATTTCAACAAAACCAAAACCTTTTGATCTTCCAGTATTCTTATCAGTAATTACTCTTGAAGATAAAACATTACCGAATTCTGAAAAGATCTCTTTTAGGGAATCAGCTGTAATAGCATAAGGTAAATTCCCCACATAAATACTAATTGACATAAAAACTCCTGAAACATAATACAAAAAATAAAATTAAGGATATTTAAAATACCCAATTAACATCATACACTATTTATTTAAAAAAAGCAAGTTTTTTTTAAATAAATATTAAAATTTATTTAAAAATATCATTCATAAAATCGTCTATATTAAAAAATCCCTTTTTACCATATATCCATTCACAAGCTTTAACTGCCCCAATAGCAAAACCTTCTCTACTTCTTGCTCTATGAGTAAGCTCTATTGTGTCTGCAACAGAATCAAAAATAACTGTATGAGTTCCGTCAATATATCCCCCCCTCACGGAAGCAATATGAATTTCATTATTTTCAATTTTTCTATTAAGTTTTTCTGTTATGATCTTTTCTTTTTTAGATATTCCATTCAGTAGAATATTTCCTATCATCATTGCTGTTCCAGAGGGGCTATCCTTTTTCTCTTTATGATGTAATTCATAAGAAAGAATATCATATTGATCAGAAAATTTATTTATAATTCTTGCACTCTCTTTTATTATTCTAAAAAAAATGTTTACCCCTAAAGAAAAGTTACCAGACCATATAAAACCTATATTATTGCCTACTATGGTTTTCACATCTTCTAGTTTATCATACCAGCCAGTAGTCCCCATTACAACATTTACCCTGCATTCTACATATTTTTTTATATTATCGATAGCAGATTCTGGGGTTGAAAAATCTATTGCTACATCTATATCTTTTAAAGAATCTCTATTAACCTCAGAAAAATCGGCTTCTTTATTAAATTTATCTATTCTTACAATTTTTTCATAAGATTTTTCTTTTTTTAAAATTATCTCTATCTGTTTACCCATTTTACCATAACCAACCAATGCAACTCTCATAAAAACCTCCTCTTTTAAACTGAAAATCTTTTTGATTTTTAATATTAAAATGTAACAAATTTGTCAAGGAAAATATATAAAAAACAACATATGCAAAGAGATTTTATTTTTAGTCAATTAAAATGAGAGAATTCACCTTAAGAATAATTTTGTTTAAGAGAGATTATAATAGCATTATTTTATTTTTTTTAAAAATTTTTAATAATTATTTGCTAATAATATGTCTCAAAGCCTATTACTTGATAGTAACTGTTATATATAGCCTTGTAAAATGGCTTAGTATTACCGTGGAAGTGGGACAATTCTCTACTCTTCCACCATCTTTTAATTTTTGTTATTTTTAAGAATAACCTCAATGTTATTATTCCACACTTTTTCTCAAATCCAATCATCCCCATTCTCTCATATTCCTCAATGAAAACTTCAAGAATTGCTCTAATCAATTTTGCCATGCTGAAAAAGTTTAAATCAGCATGGATTTTTTTCAAAAATCTATATTCCTCTTTTGGAATATAAAAATGAATAGATGCATCTGCCTCTATTCTTTCATAACTGTTATCATCCTCATTACCAAAACAGTATCTTTTCTTCACTCTATCAGCAAACTTTTGTAATACATAACAAATAAGTTTAGAAAGAGAAATATTCTCTTTTTTGGCTATCTTTGCAAGTTTTTCCTTCATAGTAGAAGTAACTACAAAATGTAGTTCGTGATTATTGTTGCGATTTAAATTTTTTTTATTCATAACAAATCCTCCTCATTTTATAAAAATTATTTTCTATATATTAATCACAAAATTTTTAATAAAATCCTTTACAACTTTTAGAAAAAATTTAGAAAATTTTTGTCTAAAAAATAAAAATATCTCTATTTTTAGAAATAAATAAAATATTATTTGACTTACAAATTTGAATTTATTATAATAGAATTAATCAATTTTAACAGAACAATAATTATAATTTCTTATAGAGAAAATTATGGTTTTAAACTTTCCAAAATATGAAGAGCCAGCCTGGCTTTATCCACAAAATGATAAGTTTACATTTAATTTGCTTGATGTTATAAAAGATTCTTTATTATATCCAGCCGGTCGCTTTGATGGCTTTCCAATTCCTATATTTTTAGGAAATGTATATAGTTTTATTTATATTGATTATACTGTTGAAAGAGATAGCCTTTTTGAAGAATTTTTATCTCCGCAAGATCCTAAAAAAGGGATAAGAGGTTATACTATTATTTTTAGAAAGAATATTTCAATAGAAGATCTTCCGCCTTTTGGAGACTGGTATAATAACTTGCCAGATTATATAAAATATTCTTATGAGATTCAAAATAAATACTATTATACTCAAAATAGATACCATGATACTCAAAATAGATACTATGATATTCAAAATAGATACCATAGGAAATATGAAGAAAAAGACCCGAAAAATATAGAACGATATCAAATTTTTTCTGATTATCTTGAATATTATTGGAGATATCAGGACTATAACTTTGATGACACGAATAGATGGAAATGGTATTTTTATGTTTATCCTTATGATTTATGGGATTTATATCCTGATAAAAAACTGGAACAATATGAAAGGTGTTTTTCTAGTAAGAGGCATTATGAACGTGATCCTTTAAGCTTTTGTTCCAAATGTGGACCTCCTTATTGTGAATGGTTTATTTTTGAAAGATTACCACAGTTATCTGATCAATATGGTCCAAAAAGATTTTCTTTTTTATTTTTTAATGTAGAAGCAATTTCTACATATCAAAATATATTTTTATCTAATAATTTATCACCTCCAATTCTATTCATGGAAAATCCAGGAAATTCTTTTGGCTGTGGATGGACACCGTCTTATGAAAATCTTATGAAAAACACTATCTTTTTTTATAATAAGAAGCTTGCCCCAAAATATATTTATGATGGATCTAAGGTTGAATTTTTTGGTAATGTGGGAGACAATGACAAAATAAAGTATAATAGACCAGTGTATTGTTATGTAAAAGAAAATAATAGAGTTGTTTCTAAAATTAAGTATATAAAAAAACAATATAACTACATTAAAACTCATTATGATAGACTGACATATAGGGTATGGAATAGCTTAGGCGCTATCACTATTTTCGAAAAAGCTGAATAATCTTTTTTGTTAGTTATTACCCAATCCTATTTATAATTCTTTATAACTATTTATACAAAATACTTTTTTGTGAATGCATATTTTTTTTCAAAAAATCAATTATTTCTAAAACTTAATAAAAATATTGTCTTTATCTAATAAAATTGATATACTTAAAAAAGAGGCAGTTTATGTTTGCAGAAAATAAGACTTTATATATAAAAAAAGAAGTTTTATCCCGTATAGCAAAATTGTATTTTGAAGATAGATTGATAGAAGAAATAGAAAAACTTCCAATTCAGATGATTAAAAAGGATGATCCCCCATTTAGATGTTGTATCTATAAGGATAGAGAGATAATAAAATATAGGGCAATAGCATCACTCGGTTTTACCCTTGAAAATGAATTTGAGATTGATAACACGCTTCTTTCTGATTATGCAAAACTTGCTCTTAAAAGAGAAAAGCCGACTTTTCCGATTTTGACATTTATTGATGAAGCATGTAAGGCATGTGTTAGAACTAACTATTTTGTTACAAATGTATGTAAAAACTGTGTTGCAAAGCCATGTATTATGAATTGTCCTAGAGAAGCAATATCCACGATAAACAATTCTGCAAATATAAATCCAGAAAAATGTATAAATTGTGGAATATGCATGAAGGTCTGCCCTTTTCATGCTATTGTTTATGTTCCTGTACCATGTGAAGAGTCCTGTCCAGTTGGGGCGATTATTAAAGATGAAAAGGGCAAAGAGAATATTGACTATGATAAATGTATTTTTTGTGGGAAATGTGTAAGAGCCTGTCCTTTTGGGGCAATTATGGAAAAGTCTCAAATAATAGATATTATAAAAAATATAAAAGAAAATAAGAAAATTGTAGCAATGATTGCCCCTTCAATAGTAGGACAATTTGATGTGACAATAAAAAAAATAGCAACTGGTTTAAGAAAACTAGGTTTTAATTATGTTGTAGAAGTTGCTCTGGGCGCTGATATTACAGCCAAAATAGAAGGTAATGAATTTATAGAAAGAATGGAAAAAGGGGATAAATTAATGGGTACCTCATGCTGCCCTGCATATACAGAGAGTGTAAAAAAACATGCAAAGGATTTTAAACCTTTCGTATCTCATGCAAAGACTCCAATGGCATACACTGCCTCTCTTGTAAAGGAGAGATATCCTGATTCAATAAGAGTCTTTATTGGTCCATGTATTGCTAAAAAGCATGAAGGGTTATTTAATGAAGAAATTGATTATGTTCTTACTTTTGAGGAACTGGATGCTCTTTTTATAGCAAAAGATATAGATTTAAAGAATTGTGAAGAATCAGAACTTGATATTAAAGAAGCGACAAAGATTGGAAGGGGATTTCCAGTATCTACTGGTGTTGCTTCTGCATTAAAAGAGATTTTAAAGGGGAAGAATGTTGAAATAAAAGAGGTCTTTATTGATGGTTTAACAAAACAGAATGTAAAATTATTAAATAGTTATGGCAAAGGCAATTGTCCTGGAAATCTTGTTGAGGTAATGTCATGTGAAGGTGGATGTATAGCAGGTCCTGCTGTTATAAGTAAATATAATGTATCAAAAAAAAGAGTGGAAGACTTTTTAAAAAACTAATTTTTTATAAAATATATAAAAAAGTTTTTAAATCGTAAATAGTAATTTTCATTTCATATCAAAAATTCGAGTAATAGAGGCAATCTATCAAGAAATTCAAAATTTTTATTCTTAAAATAAAAAATACCACAG
>ERZ795046.3626-NODE-3626-length-12013-cov-4.847884_pt1 | contig 12013 bp, 12 predicted proteins | sample MGYA00375130_ERZ795046 | MGnify/ENA primary metagenome ERZ795046 (study PRJEB30175, sample SAMN05720202) | activated sludge metagenome | isolation source: anaerobic digester from wastewater treatment plant | place: Japan | collected 2015-05-15 ...
GCAGGAAAGAGCTACGTCATGGTGGCTCTACGACTGGTGCATGGGATGCTCGTGCGCGACGTGCCGCCGCTACCACCGGGCATCAAGGCGGTAGCGATGATCATTGCGCCGCGCTCCAACATGCGAGACGAGGTGTTCGCGTACGCGCTCGGAGCCATCGAGAGCAAGCCGGAGCTGCGCTCGATGCTCGTATCGACGAAGGCCGAGACGTTCACGCTCCGACGTCCGGACGGCAAGCGGGTCACCTTCGAGTGCGGCGTTGCCACCGCTGGCGGTACGGCTGCGCGTGGCCGATGGTTCCTCGACTTCGCGCTCGATGAGTGCGCGTTCTTCCGCGACAACACGTTCAAGGTCAACGACGAGGAACTCTACAAGGCAGGCAGATCCGTCCTGCTCCCCGGCGGTCAGATCCTGATCACGTCCACGCCGTGGGCGGAGACGGGGCTCTTGTACCGGATGTGGAAGACCCGGCCGGGCAACGCGCACGTGGCGCATGCGCCGACGCTCGTCATGAACGACAACCACATCACGCGGGAGATCGTTCACGAGGCGGAGGAGGAAGATCCGGACGCAGCGGCGCGCGAGTTCGGCGCGCGCTTCATGACGAGCGGCACGACGGTGTTCTTCGAGTCGTCGACGCTCGACGCGATGCTGACGCCGGAGCCGTTCGCGCTCCAGCCCGGGGACATCGTCGGCGCGGGCGGGGACTTCGGCTTCAAGTCGGACTCCTCCGCGCTGCTGATGGTCGCGCTCAGGGGCAAGACGCTGCACGTCTACGCTGGCACCGAGGAGCGGCCCACGCCTGATGCGCCGCTCAAGCCGTCCCGCACGGTGGCTCGCTTCGTCGAGGTCGTCGACGGCAAGTGCGATTACGTCGTCGCCGACGGGCACCACCGCGCGAGCATCGAGGAGCATCTACAGGAGCACGGGCTCGTCTACTGCCCCGCACCGCAGACGCCCGCCGAGAACTACGTGTGTGCGCGCCAGAAGCTCCGCGAAGGTCTCGTGCTCGTCCACACGAAGCAGCTCGATGCGGACCTCGTCATGCGGCTGCTCCAGCAGCTACGCGAGACGCAGGGCAAGCCCACCGCGGGCGGCGGCATGAGCATCAAGCACCCGCGCTGGGCGATGGGCGGTCATGGCGACTTGGCCGACGCGCTCACGTTGGCGATCTGGCGCGTGTGCGGTACGCCGATCGCCACGCCGGAGCCCGAGCCGGGGACCAAGGAATGGGCGGAGGCGGTGCGAGATCGGCGCCTCCAGTCGATGAGGGACAAGGCCGACAGGCCTTTCTGGAGGAGGACGGGATGAGCATGTACAACGACCCACGCAAGGATCAGGCTCAGAAGTTCTGCAAGCCTCAGAAGTTCTGCAAGCTCACCGAGGCGCAGGTCCCCGTGGGCTCTAGGTGGAAGCACTACAAGGGCGGGCTCTACACGATCGTCGCGGTGAGCTGTCTCGAGGAGAAGCCCGAAGAGATCATGGTGACGTACAAGAGCGAGCGCTACGGCACGGTGTGGACGAGGACGGCAACCAACTTCCTCGACCACTGGACCGAGACCGGCGAGCCCACGCAGCATCGGTTCGAGAGGGTCCCGTGAGCAGGCGCAAGTTCACCATCGTGACCACTGACGGCGGCAGCGGGATCAGCGTGCGCGAGGAAGGCAAGGTCGGCGGCGCTCGCCAAGGAGTCGCGATGAGCGACGACGGCAGCGAATACGTCAGCAACCACGACCGCGGGGCGTTTGGGAAGCTCCTCGCCGAGGCGCGCGAGCTGGGTGCCGTTAGCTTGGAGTTCTTCGTTGGCCTGAACGCGGACGCCGAAAACGACGAGCGCTGGTCGGTGAGCGCTGGTCATCCGGTTGGAGATCGCATGGCGGAAGCCTACGGCCGCACCGGCGAGGAGGCGCTTCGCAGGCTCGTCGAGAGGCTCCGCATTGCGCGCGAGGGAAAGTCAACGTAGAATGCACGCCAACAGCTTGAAGAGGAATTGCGACCTCAAACGCGTACTGGTTGAGTCCAAAGGATCGTGACAAGGCCGATCACGACCAGTACGCGGCGCTGCTCAAGAGACCATGACCGTGCCCCTCGCACTCGCTGAGCTTGCACTCTACGTCGCAGAGATGCGTCGTCTCGGGGTGACGCGTGCCGGCGACATCGAGCTTGGGCCGGATCCGAATGCACGCCCCGATGAAGCGGGCGAGACCCAGCGGACAGCAGACGCCGAGTACCGGGAGCGAGAGCGCAAAAGGCGCATCGTGACCGGTGCCTCGGGCGGCCCTCGTCCGCGTGCAGCCCAATAGCGTCGCCGATTGGCCGACCAAGCGGGGCGATGGGCTCCACGGGGCGCTCACGGCGGTCTTCCAGACCGTGCGCGAAGAGAGCGAGTGGCGCCTCGAAGCCGACGAACTGCACCTCGGCTTTTACAAGCAGTCCGAGCGCTACGGCGTGCGCGGACGCTCGATGCGCTTCGCGGAATACGAGCAGGCGGTCTTGCCCCACAACGTCTGTCGCGGAGGCGTCGACACGCTACAGGCGAAGGTAGCGAAGCGTCGCCCGCTGCCGATCGCTCACACGCAGCGCGGCGACTGGTCGAAGCAGAAGCGCGCCCGGAAGATGTCGCAATTCCTCGAGGGCGAGTTCTATCGCCAGCGCATCTTCGAGCGCGTCGCGCCGATGATCGTGCGCGATGCTCTCGTCTTCGGTCGCGGTCACCTCTGCGTCTTCGTCTCCGGCAAGCGCATCCGCGTCGAGCGTCGCTTCCCGTGGGAGGTCTTCGACGACGAATGGGACGCGCGCTACGGCTCGCCGCGCAACCGCTTTTACCAGCGCTCGATGGATCAGAGCGTGGCGCTCGAGACGTTCGCACGAACGGAGGCCGGTGGTTGGAACGAAAAGATCAAGCGCGCCATCGAGCAAGCGTCACTTTTCACGACGCAGCTCGATACGGACTACGCCACCAGCACGGTGCAGCGCATCCACGTCGTGGACGCGTATCACCTCTGCGACGATCCGGACGCGCACGCCGAGGCCGAAGCCGAAGAGCGCACCGACGACAGCGCCGAGGAGACGGAGACCGACGCCGGTAGCGGAGAGGACCGAGGACGAGGCGCGCGGCCGCGTCGCCACAAGTGCACCGGGCGGCACCTCGTGTTCACGACGGCGGGGATCCTCGTTGATGAGCCGTGGCCCTACGACTACTTCCCGGACGTCCAGATCAACTATAACGAGCCCGTTGTCGGATCGAAGGGCACCGGCCTCGTAGAGCAGCTCGAAGGCTACCAGTACGCCATCAACGAGACGTGCGAGGTGCTCTCCGAGCAGTACCGCCTATCCGGCGTACACGTGATGGTGCCGGACAACGCGAAGATCTCCTATCAGGACATCCGCAACGGCATCAACGTCATGGGCCACGCGCCCGGCGAGAAACCCCAGGTCTTCCAGATGGATCTGGTCAACGAGCACATGCGCGCTCGTCCGCGCGAGCTCCGACAGGACGCGCTCAACGACGTCGGCCTCTCCGAGATGTCGGTGCAGAGCGAGAAGCCCGCGGGCATCACCGCCGCCATCGCGCTCCAGACGCTCGACGACAAGGAGACCGAGCGTTTCTTCATGTTCGACTCCGCGTACTCGACGTGGACGCTGGAGATCGGCCGCCGCTTCGTGGACTGCGCCAAGCTGATCGCGGAGACGCAGGGCGAATACGCCGTCAGCGTGCCCATGAAGAAGGGCCTGCTACCGCTCAAGTGGAGCGACGTCTACGTCGACGGCGCGGAGCTGAAGCTCTCGCCCACGTCGTTCCTCCCTACGGAGCCGGCCGCGAAGAAGCAGGCGCTCAATGACATGTGGGAGTCGCAGCAGATCGACCGCGCGACGTTCCTTCGGCTGCTCGACGATCCGGATCTCCAGAGCGAGCTGGACCTCGAGACGGCAGACAAGATGGTCGTCGACGAGATGCTCGAGCGCATGCTCGACGCGGAGGAGGAGGACGGAGAGGCCGCGTACATGCCGCCCTCCGAGTACCAGCAGATCTGGACCGAGGACGACACCGGCAGGAAGAAGCCTGGCTGGGCACCTCGTCGCGCGCAGCAGACGTACAACCGCGCGCTGCTCGACGGCGCGCCCGAATTCAACCTCGACCTTCTGCGCCGCTTCATGAAGCAGTGCGACGACATCATCGCGAAGGCGAACGCAGAGCAAATGGCCCCGGTGAATCAGCCGACGGCCGGACCAGCAAACGTCAACGGCGTGCCCGATGTTGGCGCGCCACCCATGCCCGCACCAGCACCAGCAATGCCGGGCGCAACCCCGCCAGTGATGGCGGCCTGAAGGACCCATGAGCGAAGCGACTGCTCCCACCACCGAAGCCACCCCGCTCCCCTCCCTCGATGAGCGGCTTGACTCCGTGTTCGGCCCCGCGGATGCTGCCGACGAGGTTGGCCAGCCCTCCCCCCCTCCCGAAGGCCAGGCTTCGCCGGCAGCTTCGGCGGAACCGGATGCGCTTGCTAAGGCCCGTGCGGAGCGGCGCGCCAAGCTCGCCGAGCTCAACGCGAAGAGCCGCTCGGCGGTCGACGCGAAGGCGGCGCTACGAGAGAACGAGATGCTTCGCCGCAAGCTTGCGGAGACCGAGGAGCGAACGAAAGCGTACGCCACGTACGTCGATCCGAAGAAGCTCTCGAAGGAGCAGTTTTTCGCGCTCGCGTCGCAGAACCCCGAGCTGTCTCCGCAGGAACTTGGCAACTGGCTCCGTGAGCAGATGGCGGATCCGTCGGCCATCGCGACGAGCGCGGCGAAGCGCGCGGTAGACCCGGAGATCGCTGCTCTGAAGCAGGCGAACGAGGAGCTTCGGAAGGAGCTCACGGGCTTCATCGCGAAGCAGCAGACGGCGGCGGAGCAGGCGCAGGAGCGCGTAGCGCTCGAGCAGTTCGCAGGCTTCGCCTCGCAGAACGCGCAGACGTCGCCGTTGGCGGCTCGGTTCCTCGAGCACCACGGCATCGATGAATTTCATGCACTCACGATGGGCGCAGCAGAAGCCCTTCCCCCGAACGCCGGGCCCCAGGCGCTCCTCGACGAGATCGAGGATCGACTGACGTCGCTCGGCAAGATCTACGCGGCCGGACCTGCCGCCAACCAGCGACCGCAAGCGACCACCCCCCGACCGAATCCCGCCGCAGCGCAGGCGCCCACCCACGTCACGAATTCGCTCGCGCAACAGCGCTCGGGTGTCGTCGACGGGAGCGCGCAGCTTGCGAAGCTGAGTCTTATCGAGCGCGCGAATCTCGCCTTCAGCGACACGTGAGTTTCTGAGGCGCGTGCGGGGAGGCCCGCATGCCTGCCGCTCAACTCTCAACGTACAAGCTCATTCGAAACATCTGGCCCGACGCGGCCATCGCCGAGCAGATCCTCAAAGGCTCTCCGGCGCTCGGACTCTTCAAGACGGACACCAAGTTCGGCGAGAAGATCCGCTACGTCACCGTCGGCACGAGCCCCCCTCAGGGTCTCGGCGACTTCGGCGCGGCGAAGCGGAACAAGTCGGCGTCCACCGCCGTCGAGTTCCAGGTTCAGCTCGCGTCGTACTACGGCAACTTCTCGATCGCCGGAGACATCTGGCGCCGCGCGATGTTCACGAGGAATCGCGCCGTGCTGAAGGACCCGATGGTCCGCGACAGCAAGGGCCTGATGAACCAGGCCAAGAACGACTTCTCCTCGTTCATTCACGGCAACGGCGGCGGCTCCCTCGGCCGCATCAAGTCGACGTCGACGCTCACCTCGCAGACCATCACGCTCGACAAGGGCGTCGACCGTCGCCGCATCGTCAAGGGGATGACCCTCCAGGCGGCGACGACGGACGGCACGTCTGGCTCCGTCCTCCCGGGCACCGTCACGGTCGCCTCGGTCGGCGGTACGGTCAGCGCGCCGACGATCACCATCGTCGAGACCTCATGGTCGAGCGCCATCCCCGGCATCACCACCACGTCGTACCTGTTCCGCGATGGCGCCTTCGGGCCCACGTCGGTCTTCTACGGCCTCGACGCGTGGCTCCCGAACCACGGCGGCTCCCCGTCGGCGTTCCTCGGCGTCACGCGCTCCGATGCGCCGGAGCAGCTCGCGGGCATCAACCTCGACCTGCGCGGCAAGAGCCCCTACCAGCGCTTCCTCCTCGCCTCTCAGGCGTCGGCGGACTCTGGCCAGGCGGAAGGTCGTCAGGTCTACCTCGTCTCGACGCAGGCGTGGGTCGACCTCCAGATCGAGCTTGGCAACAAGGTCGTCCTGACGAAGTCGCCCGCGGCGACCGTCGGCGGGATGAACCTCGGTGTCGAGTACGACGCCATTCGCCTCGTCGGCCCTGCCGGCAGCGCGGATGTCATCGCGGACCCGTGGATGCCCGTCGACGTCGAGCGCTACCTCTGCGTCGACACGTTCACGAAGGCGTCGTGCGGCGAGTTCTTTCATTGGGACGACGACGCCACGCCCAACGGCCCGATGCTCGAGGACGCCGCGGATGCCCGCGAGGTCCGCGCGGTCGGCGACCAGCAGCTCTACTGCGACAACCCCTGGCCGAACGTCCGCGTTCAGACCGCCTGAAAGGAGCACGTCAATGCCCACCGATATCGAAATCATCAAGTACCGCGATGCGGGGCGTGCGCAGACCTACGGCGCCTCCGATCCGAACGCTGCTGTTCGCCAGCAGAACACCTACTTCGTGCAGTTCACGAAGGCCTCGGACGACGCGATGGCGTCGACGACGACCAGCGAGACGTACACGGGAAAAATCATCCCGCACAAGGCTCGCATCCGGTCGATCTACTACGTCGCCACGACCGGCGGCATCACGGCAGACAACACCAACCACGCCACGGTGACGGTCAGCAAGCGCGACTCCGCGGCGGCGAACCAGCTCACCGTGGCGACGCTGACGACCACGATCACCTCCAGCGGCAACGTCACGCAGGGCGCCCCCAAGGCGCTCGTCCTGACGGACGCGAACATCATCGTGGACGCGCTCAGCACGCTCACGTTCACCATCGCGAAGGCCGCCTCTGGCGTCGTCGTTCGCGCGGGCGAGTTCGTCGTCGAGCTCGAGCGAGTCTGACATGGGTGAGCCCGTACTTGCCCCCGCGGGGATGACGAACGTCTACTCCGAGCACACCTTCAAGATCCGTTGCACCTTCGGGGCATCCTCGGCGGTCACGTACCGCTCGAAGGACGCGACGATCGCGAAGACCACCACCACCACCTTCACGGTGACCCTCCCGAAGATCTACGCGGAGATCACCGAGTTCAACCAGGGGTGGGCCAAGGCGACGGGTGCCGACCCGCTCGCGTTGCAGATCACGACCAACCACGTAGCGACGGACGGCACGCTCGTGCTCACGTCCGTATCGACCAACAGCGCCGGCGTGGCGACGGCTCCCGCAAGCGGTGACGTCGTCTACATCGTCCTCAGCGCTTCGTGCGACTCCCTCAACGACCGGTTCACCGGCTGATGAAGGGCCTGCTCGCAATCCTGGGCAAGGGCTCGCCGTCGAAGGGCGGCGGGTCGATGCCTCCGCCCCCTGACTCCGAGGAGGAGATGTCTCCGGACAGCGAATCCTCGGAATCCGAGGGCGGCGACGCGAAGGAGTACGCCAAGCTGGTCGTCTCGGCGATCAAGGACGGCGACGACGAAGGCGCGGCTGACGCTCTCGTGAGCCTCGTCCGCTGCTGCAAGTGAGGAGGTCCGGATGGCTGCGCTGAACAAGTCTCTGCTCGAGATGCGCAATGGCACTCGCAAGTTTGCCAACGTGCAGGGCACGACTGCGCTCGCGCGCCATCCGGACGCCGACGTCAATGACTACATCAACCGCGCGCTGGGGTCGCTGCACCGCAAGATCACCACCGCTCTGCCGGACCAGCGGTTCCTCGCCTCGACGACCATCACGACGTCCTCGGGGCAGTCTACCTACTCGCTGGTCTCCGGATTCGAGACGCTGATCTCCCTCGAGATGACCGCGGACGGCCGCCGTCGATGGCTCGAGGCGTACGAGATGTTGGAGCGCCCGGCGATCATCTCGCCCGACGTGACCACGCTCGGTATCCCCGCCGTCTACCGGCTGCGCGGATCGAGCATCGAGTTTCTCCCGACGCCGCAGGACGAGTACGACATCCTCGTCTGGTACGTGCCGGCGACCTCGCAGCTTGCGAGCGACGTGGCCAACTACGACACGATCAACCGGCTCGACGACTACATCATCGCGTACGCCGCTCGGTTCATCGCGATCAAGGACAAGAATTGGGACCTGGCCGGGCAGTGCAAGGCGCTCATCGACGAGATGACGCCGGAGATCGAAGCGCTCGGCCGCAACCGTGACCGCAACAGCCCTCCGCGCGTGCTCGACACGAGGACGCGTGACCGGTGGGGGCGCACCCCGAGGTGGTCGCGGTGATTCGCTCGTCGATGGCGAGCGTCGTTAGCGCTGCTGGGCAGCTCCGATGGCTGCTCACCCCGCCCGAGCCGCCCGTGGAGATCACCGATGAGCAGGTGACTCAACCGAAGCCGCTCGCGCGGCTCGTCACCACCATCGTTGCTGCCATCTCCCGACTCGAGCGCCGTCCCAATCCGAGGCGCATCGACTACGAGGACATCGAGGTCAACGGGGACGGCGTCACGACCTACGCGTTTCCTCATGGGATGGGTGGCCGCGTCCGGTGGTGGGTGGTGGATGCCACCGACGGAGGCCCGGCGCAGCTGCACCGGTCGGACACCTCCACCGATGACGTGCTGGTGCTCCTCTCCGAGGTCGCCGGAACGGTCACGATCCGAATCGAGGAGGTCGGCGGCTGATGGCGCTCCCTCGCTCTCTCACGCAGGTGTCGTTTGCTGGGCTCCTTGATGAGTCAATGCAGGGGGAGATCCTCGATCCGTCGGCGAGCTTCCCCGTCATCGTAAACGGGCGACAGGACCGACGTGGAGGGCTCAGCAAGCGGCTTGGGTATAACCCCCTCTCTTCGACGCGCGTTGACGACAGCGCTCGGTCTGATGGCCGGCGGTGCTTTGCGCACAACGGTGCCCCCTGCGTGGTCAGCGGAGCGGGCAGCGTCGACGTGTACAGCGAGTCACTTGGCTCGACGGTGGCGACCGGCGGCAAGGCCTCCGCCTGCTCCGTGGAGATGATCTACCTGGGCGCGAACGTGCCCGTAGAGGCTCCAGCGCAGTACGACGCCGTGGTGTGCAACGGGTTCCTTGTCGTTGCCTATTCCACCTACCTCAACGGATCGCGCGGACCCAAGTTCATCGTCCAGCACGCATCCTCTCCAGCCGTCCCGCTCCTCGTGGGTGACATCGACACGGCGGCGACCCCAGTGTTCCACCTCGTGGCGCTGGGGACCGACGTGCTCTGCGTCTTCAGCAATGGGTCGACCGGTAACCTGTACCTCGGCAAGCTCGATTGCTCGACAACCGCGACGGTGCTTGCTGGGTGGTCCTACGTCGCCACCATCGATACGCATCGAGCGACCGCCAGCTACAACCTCAGCGTGTCGGCCATGTCCGACCGAGCCGTCGCGGCCTATGTCAACGACAAGGGAGGCACCAGTCAGATCACGCTGACGACTTTCAACGCGGGCGGCGTCATCGGCACGGCCGATATCAACACGTCCGGCGCTACGCCCGATCAGGTCGGAGTGGACGCTTCGCTGGATATCATCTGGCTGGTCTGGAACGAGGTGCTCTTGGTGCGCGCCTCTCCGTTTACCTCGACGTTTACGCCGCTCACGTCGGTGACGACGATCCACGCGACCGCTGGTCTGCTCTCCACTCGGCCGCCAAACATCGTGTCGGTCTCGACGTCCACCGCTGTTGCGTACTGGGGCCCGAGCTCGGCGTCCTCCCAGGTGGGGCGGCTCGTCATCGTGGGCATGCAGCAGAGCGGGGGGACGTTCACGATCCTCGGCACCACGGACGGCAACGGCGTCAATCCGGCTGGTAAGCCCGCCTCAATTGGGGGCCGTACGTACGGGCTCCTGTCAGCCGCGGACAACTACGTCGGGGTCTCGTATTCCGTCATGCTCGGGGACCTCACGGATCGGTCCTACACGGACGCGACGGAGAATATCCCACCGCACGCAATGCTCCTGCCCGGGCTCATGGCCACGGACATGACGTGCCCACCGGTGACGCTCAGTGATGGTCGTACGGGGTACGTGGTCACGGTGCTCCGCACGGCGAGCACCAGAGCGTACGCCGTCGCAGCGGTCGACTTCTCGGACATCAACCGATGGCGACCGGCCAGCCATAACGGCTGCACCTTCCTGTCTGGCGGCCTCCTTTCCTACCTGTCGACGGATCGCGTGCAGGAAGCCTCCTTCCTACAGACGCCGGAGAACCTCACCGCGACCGACACGGGATCGCTCACGGGCCCGACGGGTGACGTGAGATACGTGGCCGTGTTCGAGGGCGCCGACGGCGCGTCCAATGTGACCATCTCCGGTGTCTGCGCGCCCGTGACTCTCACGGCTACCGGCAAGGCCGTACTCGTCGAATGCAACCCGCTACGCATCACGTCGCGTACAGACGTGCGCGTTGCCTTCTATCGGACCATCGCGGGGGGCAAGGTCTACTACCTCGTCGAGCGGGTTAGAGCATACGTGTCGGGCACGGGTAACGTGAGCATCTCCGACGAGACCAGCGATGCGTCGCTGATCTATCAGCCGCTCCTCAACGGCACGGGCGTACTCCCGGGTACTGGCGGAGCTCCGCTCCAGCACGAGGCGCCTCCCTACTGCTCGGACGTCGTCTCCTACAACGGGATGCTCGTCGTCGCGTCTGGCTCCGATCTGTGGTGGTCCGGCCAGACCATCGGCGGCGAGGGTACTTGGTTCTCCGCGGAGCAGTTTTTCGTGACGGTCGACGGTCCGGGCGACATCACCGCGCTCGCCGTGCAGGATGGGACGCTCTACGCATTCAAGGGGACGGGGATCTGGGCCGTCGGCGGAGAGGCCCCCAGCGACAACGGCGCGAGTGGAGGGCTCGGCACGCCTCGTCGGATCGCGCTCGACGTCGGTTGCATCAACCCGCTCAGCGTCGTTACCACGTCGCTCGGGACCTTCTTCTTGTCGCACCGCGGGGTAGAGTTGCTCACGCGCGGTGGGTCTCCCGTGTGGATCGGCGAGAAGATCCAGAGCACGCTGGCCGACTGGCCCAACGTCACGAGTGCGGTGCTCGATGCGCGCAACAACCTCGTCCGATTCACGCTGGCGAAGTCGATCCTCAGTACCGGCCTGGTGCAGGGGTACTCGCAAGACCTGGAGCCGCCTTACACCGAGGTCGGCGGCGGCCGAGACGTCGTCTTCGATCTGACCCTCAACGACTGGCAGAGCGTCGACGACAAGACCGGAACCACCGCGCACGAGGCCTCGCAGGACGCGTGCATCGTGACCAACAGCCTCGCGTCTCGATACGCGTGGCTCGGCGCCGATGGCGTGCTCCACGTCGAGTCGGATTCGTATCTCGACGAAGGGACGACCTGGATCACGATGGCGGCCGAAACCGGGTGGTTCAAGGCGGCCGGGATCCAGGGCCAGCAGCAGGTCAACCGCCTGCTCGCGATGATGAGGATGAACACCGGAGCGGACATCTCGATCGCGCTCGGCTACAACTACAACGAGTCGTACGAGTCCGCGACGACGTGGACCCGCGCTCAGATCGACACGCTGCTCGGATCTCAGCCCATCACGCGGCTCAGGCACGACCCCAGCGACAACGCAGACGGGATGGCCGTGCGCGCACGCATCACCGACGCTCAGCCGTCCACCGGGAGTGTCGATAGCGGACGCGGGCTGACGTGGATCGCGCTCACGCTCGACATCTCGCCGAAGGACGGCCCGGCGGACGTACCGGAAGGAGCCTCGTAATGGGTAAAGGAATCGGCGGATTTGTTTCCGGTCTGTTCGGGTCGGAGAATGACGCAAAGTCGAAGGGCCGGCAGGTCAACTCGCAGAACTACAACTACGGCGGCTCGGAGACGGGCGCCGA
>ERZ795046.3632-NODE-3632-length-11999-cov-8.580040_pt1 | contig 11999 bp, 12 predicted proteins | sample MGYA00375130_ERZ795046 | MGnify/ENA primary metagenome ERZ795046 (study PRJEB30175, sample SAMN05720202) | activated sludge metagenome | isolation source: anaerobic digester from wastewater treatment plant | place: Japan | collected 2015-05-15 ...
CTTTACCTGTATATATGCTCTTCAGCTGTTCCAGAGAGATCTCTTTAATCGGATTATCAGGATGAACATATATAGTAATACCATCTAGAGCAATCTTCACCTCCCTGGGTTCTTTTCCCCAGGATTTCTTTATTCGCTCTCTCTCATCTGATGTCAGGGGTCTCGATGCATTGGCTATATCAGTAACCTTATTTATAAGTCCGGCTACACCTATTCCAGTTCCACCTCCTGTTACCTGAATAATCTTACCCTTATACCTTGCCATATACTCTTCTGCCAAAAATTGAACAAGTATGACCATAGTATCAGAGCCCTTTACTGTAACTCTACCTTTTACGACAGTAGCTGAACAGATATCTGTAGTAAGAAAAAACAATAGAGATAAAATAAAAAACCTCCTTAATATTTTCATCGACATACTCCTTATAACTTACCAATTACTTTCAGAAATCTACCAGGCTCTTCTGCCAGTATCTTTACATATTCAGGTATCTCTTCAAGAGAGACCACTTTACTTATAACAGGTTTTACATTGACTTTCCCGGTAGATATAAGATCTATTGCATCAGGAAATTCTCCAACGCTATTCCTGGAGCCATATACATCAAGCTCCTTTCTGGTTATTAACGCCGTAGGAAAACTTATCTCCTGGCTAGGCCAGCCAACAAAGGCAATCCTACCCGTGCAGGCTACCACATCAAGAGTAGTTCTTATTGCAGATAAGGATCCAGTAGCCTCTATAACACATTCAGCCATCCTTCCACAGGTAATTTCTCTTATCTTCTCTATAATGTTATCTCTCTGAGGATTCAGAACATTTTTTATGCCAACATCTCTGGCTTTTTCAAGTCTCTCATCCAGTAAATCTATAAGGATCGGAGTGGCGCCAACACTCAGGGCACCTTGGGCAGCAAGATTTCCTATCTGTCCCCCGCCAAAGATTACTATATGTTCCCTCTCTTTTACCCTTAACCTGTGAAGAGCATGTATCGCTATAGAAAGAGGTTCAACCATTACCCCTTCTTCATCAGAAAGTCTCTCGGGCAATTTATGAATAAGGTGGACCGGATGCAATATATACTCAGTCATACCCCCATCTATATGAACGCCAAGAACTTTTAGATTTTCACAGGAATTTGTCCTTCCATTCAGACAAGGATAACATCTCCCACAGTAGATATACGGTTCAAGAATCACCCTATCTCCAAGCTTAAGCTGAGAAGAATCGCCATTTATCTCTACTATGTCTCCCACCACCTCATGACCTATTACCCTAGGATAAGTGCACATTGGAGAGGTACCTTTATACGCAGAGATGTCAGAACCACAGATACCTACCGCTCTTACCCTTACCCTGGCGTAACCTGCAGGACAGAGGGGCTCATCTATCTCTTTTATATAGATATCTTCTGGTCTCTCTAAATAAACCGCCTTCATCATACTTTTCCTAGATTATGCCAAATTTGTATACAGTTGTGGAAGAGAATGATTCTCCTAGTCTTAAGATGGCAGATGGAAAGTTTGGATGATTTGGAGAATCAGGACAATGCTGCGTCTCCAGGCAGAGTCCTGAATATCTGTTGTAGAATCTTCCACCCTTACCTTTAATATTTAGCCAGTTTCCAGTATAAAGTACTATAGCTGGTTCTGTAGTGTATATCTCCATCACTCTTCCAGTGGTATACTCCTTAAGAATACCAGCCAGATTAATTCCGCTGTCTTTTCTATTTATTATGAAGTTATGGTCATAACCCCCAAATGGAGGGTCACTATATTCACCTATCCTCTCCCCTATCTTTCTCGGATTAGTAAAGTCAATAGCAAGACCTTTTACCGGTGCAATTTCTCCTGTTGGTATCAGATATTCATCAACTGGTGTATAATAATCCGCATTAAGCATAAGTTCATGCTCTAAAATATCCCTGGAGCTGTTACCTGCAAGATTAAAGTAAGTATGATTGGTAAGATTAAGTATGGTCGGTTTATCAGTAGTAGCAAAATAATCTATTCTGAATTCGTTGTCATTTGTAAGAGTATAGGTTACAGTCACATCCAGATTACCTGGATACCCCTCTTCTCCATCATGACTTAAATATCTCATCCTAAGAGCAGGTCCATATGGAGTCTTCATAGGGATAGCTTTGAAGACAACATCCCTAAAACCTTTGACCCCTCCATGGAGATGATTTGGTTTGCCATCTTCATTCAGGGCGAGCTGATAAGTTACTCCATCAATGGTAAATCTACCCCGGGCTATTCGATTACCATAACGTCCGGCGATACAACCAAGATATGGGGTATTATTTTCATATTCACTTACAGTATCAAAGCCAAGCACTATATCCTCAAGTAATCCATTCTTATCCGGTACCCATAATTCGGTAATGGCACAACCGTAAGGTATAACCTTTAAAATGAGCCCATTATTATTTATGAGCATATATTGATAGACAGGAACCTCATCCCTTGTCAAACCATAAAACATCTTCTCAATCTCCATTTTCATTTCCTCCTATAGCCAAATATTTATGCAAAATTACAACATCCCTTCAGTTTATCTCTATATTATCACATTATTGTTGTATAATAAATACTGATATGATTTTGAAATCTTGGAATATTTTGGGGCTGATTTTCGTCTCTTAATTTAGAAATCTAAAAATAGAGGTTAAAGATGAAGAGAGAAGAACCTGAAGAGATACTAGTTAAAATGGCTAAAAAGGGTGATGTATCTGCGTTCAGTGAACTGGTAAAAAGGTATGAAAGATATATTTTAAATCTAGTATACAGAACTTTAGGTTATTCAGAAGACGCTGAAGATATAGCGCAAGAAACGTTTATAAAGGCTTATAATAATATAAAGAATTTTAGAGGGGAAAGTAAGTTTTCTACCTGGTTATCCAAAATAGCTATAAACTTATGCAGGGACAAATTTAGAAGTAAGTCTCATAAAGAAGAGAATCTGGAAGATGGGGTCTGGCTCACAATACCTCAAAACAGTTATTATGATCCAGAAGAAACAGCAGAAAGGATGGAGATCCAGGAGAAGATAAGGAAGGCGGTAGCAAGCCTGCCGGAAGAACTCAGAGTAGTTTTTGTATTAAGAGAACTTGAAGACCTGTCCTATGAGGAGATCAGCAAGATGTTAAATATACCTATCGGGACTGTGGAATCCAGAATATACAGAGCCAGAATGAAGTTAAAGACTCTCTTAAGTGACCTCAGGACTGTGGAGGAGGTAACAGAAGAAAGTGAGGTGTAATGAAGTAAAAAGATCACTTTCAGCATATTTTGATGGGGAATTATCTGAAGATAAGATGCTTAAGATAAAAGAGCATCTTAAATACTGTAACTCTTGTGCTTCAGAGCTGAGGAAGATAGAAAGAATCCACGGGCTGATGGAATCTTTCCCCGTCTTAGAGGCTGGTCCTTATTTTGAGGCTCAAGTTATAGAAAAAATAGAGAGAGAAAGCACGAGGAAAAGACACCACCTTGGACTTAAACTGGCAATAGGTTTTGCATTAGGGGGAATACTTCTCTTCCTAGTAACTTTCAAGTATCAGCCTGGTCAAAATGAGCCTGCACAATCTTATGCCAGTCTTGATACTTATCTCCAAGAATACATAGAGACATCGGGTAGACATATGGCGGGGAGTAACCCGGGACTGATTACGACTATAAGTTCTATAGGAGAAACTAATAGGTGAAGAAATTATTAGACTTATTTCTTGTATTAATCTTCACTGTAGCTATAACATCCCAACTATCAGCAGCTGATAAGACCCCAGCAGATATATTAAGTAATGCATGGAATATTGATGGTAAGATAAGCTTTATAGCAACCGAGACTACAGGAATGTACGTCCAGGATAAATTTAATGTTACCATAAGTAGAGTATTCTCTCTCTCAGAAAATAAATTTAGAAGAGAGTATATATTCCCACCATTTTTAGTGGGGGACCTCCTAATAGACGATGGTACCAGAAGTTACTACTATCAATCACAGAAAAGGGTACTGACCATAAGTCCTTCTATATTTGAGCCAGCTCAGAGAGAATCTCATAATAAGCTTCTAAAACTTATACTCAGAAATTATAACCTTGTTAGCTCTTCAGATAAGTACCTGGGTAGAGATGTGTCCAGGATATCTATTTATCCAGCAGATGGCAAGTTCCCGCTACTTATCCTCTGGATAGATAATCAGACCAATGTAATACTTAAGAGAGAAAAATACCTTCCTAATGGTAAAATATACGAGTATAGTTTTTATACAGACATAGACTTTAACGCTATGCCGAGTGAAAGGTTATTTGTATGGATAAAACCAAAGGAAGAGTTCAGGGTAGTAGAACATAAAGAAAAATTCATACCTTTAGAGGAAGCTGGAAAGTATGCTCCAGAGATCTCTTATTCTTTTCAAAAGAAAGGGTATGAGTGCTTAGGTATAAAAGAGGTCCCCGGAGGTATAGCCTGTCAGTACTCCGATGGAATTAGAAATTTTATGCTCTTTAATCTTGAGCATCTACCGCCCATCCCACCCTCTTCTAAAAAGATTACGATAGATGGTGTAAGATATTCCTACTGGCAGATCGATAACATAAACGGGTTCGCCTGGAATTATAAAAAAGAGAACTTTCTGGTGATAGGAATGGTAGAAAGAGATATAATAGAAGAATTGATAAAAAGCATCAGGTAGAGGAGGAGTCATATGCGCAGGATTATAGCTTTCACAGTTATATTGGCATTTTTAGGGGGGTTAATACTTGGATATACTGGTAATAGAGAGAACAATATAAATTCTGCTCTGGCTCAAACAAACTATTTGTCACCTGAAGAAGCGATTTATGTGGATATTGCAGAAAAAATTGGTCCCAGTGTGGTAAATATAAGTACAGTTAATATCATCCAATATTTCTTTCAGCCTATTCCTGCAGAGGGAGCTGGCTCAGGGGTAATAATAAGTAGCGATGGTTATATTATTACTAATAACCATGTTGTAGAGGGAGCAAGGAGTATAAAAGTTATACTGGGAGATGGACAAACTCTGGAAGGAAAACTCATCGGAAGGGACCCATTTACAGATATAGCGGTAATCAAGGTTGATATGACTGATTTGCCATATGCAAAATTCTCAGATTCTTCCAAACTTAAAGTTGGACAGATAGCTATTGCGATAGGAAACCCATTTGGACTTGGGAAGACTGTAACAGCAGGAATAGTCAGTGCCCTGGAGAGAAGTATTCAGCCTGACCAGGGAGTAATAATAGAAAGTCTTATACAAACAGATGCTGCAATAAATCCTGGTAATAGTGGTGGCGCATTAGTCGGGAGTAATGGCGAAATAATAGGTATTAACACTGCGATATATCAGGGAGCACAGGGCATTGGATTTGCTATACCAAGTAATGTAGCTAAAAAAATAGCTGAAGATATTATAGAGAAGGGGTATGCAAGTCATCCATGGTTAGGGATAAGAGGAGAGACTCTGAATCGAAGGATAGTTCTCTATTATAGCCTTCCGATAGACTATGGTGTCATTATAAGAGAGGTTGTCAAGTCTAGCCCTGCAGACAAGGCAGGGCTTCAGGTTGGAGATGTAATTACAGGGATAGATAATGAGAGGATAGATTCCTGGAATACATTGCTCTTAAAGATTTTAAAAACTAAAAATGATACGGTAACATTACAGATAATGAGGAAGTCTAAGAAATTAGAACTAAAAGTTCAAATAGATGAAAGACCAAAGCAATTTGCTACCAATGGAGGATATTTATGATGAAAAGCTTGAGGGTTTTACTGATAATATTTCTTTTGATTCCAGGATTGGCATTAGCTGGAGAGGTTTGGAATCTTGAGACTGCACTTAAGAGTATAGATAACGCTCCTGAGTTAAAAGTTCTTAAGGCTCAACTTGAAAGCGCTGATTCGCAGTTAAAACAGGCACAGGCCTTATTCTTACCGAAGTTCAGTGGAGCGGTTGGATATACAAAGGGTGAGAGTACAGTAAACAGTGGAACGGTTCAGATTGACCAGCCAAGTGCAACATTAACCCTCACATATAATCTCAGTGAAGATTCTCCAGCAGGGACATCCCTTCTGACTGCAAGGTTAAATTTTTATAAGGCACAGAATAATTATCTCAGTGGGTTAAGGAATTTAAAACTAAAGATTACTGAACAGTTCTTTAACGTTTTATTGGCACAGCGAGAAGCAGAATTATCAGAGAAAAGTCTTTCATTAGCAGAAAAACAGCTCAGTATAGCACAGGATAAATTCAACAAGAAAGCTATAACGGAGAGCAGTCTAATGGATGCTCAGTTAAATCTGAAAGGTAGCCAGATAGCATATGAATCAGCTAAAAATAATGCAAGAATTAATCTTCTCACCCTATTTAACACGCTGGGAATTCCCGCCAGAGATGTAACTCTCCAGGAAGATATAACCTATAAGCCAGTGGATAATATCTTATTGGATGACCTTATAAAAGAGGCACTAGAAAATAACCTTGATATAAAGAACGCCAAGTACGATCTGGAAAAAGCAGAAAGGAGTTATAAAGATGCTACCAAGTCTAACTTGACATTTAATTTAAGTGGGTCATACTCTGTTGATGGACAGAGTTTCAAGGCTGGGATAGATAACCAAAATTACCAGATAAACCTCTCTTATTCTATCCCACTAAATAATACCAGCACAAGTTCCAACCCTGATTGGGCGGTGGCGCTTACAGCAAGTCTTCCAATATACGAGGGGGGAAATAAAACTGAAACAGTAAAACAGGCCAGCTTAGCGTTAGATCAGGCTAAGATAAATTTGGAGAATACAAAGAAGAGTGTAGAGCTAAATGTAAAACAGGTCTATAATACTCTTACTCAGGCTATGGCTCAAATTGAAAATGCCCAGTTTAGTCTGAATCAAAAAGAACTCTTAGTAATGAATGCAGAGGCAAGATATAATCTAGGTTTAATAACGGATTTAGAACTGGAGAATGCCAGGCTGCAAAGGGAACAAGCATCATTAGAAAAGGATAAGGCGATAGTTAACTATAATATAGCTTTATTACAGCTAAATATAATCTTGGGAAAGGAGTGAAATACAATGGCTTTAAAAAAGTTTTCTGGTTTAATTTTAATTGTCTTTCTACTAATCAGCAGTACTGTCTATGGTAAGGATGCAATTCAGTTAACAATGGAATCTGCCATAGATCTGGGGTTAAAGCAGAATCAGAGTATAATAGATGCCCAGAGGAATCTGGATGATGCAAAGCAATCTCTAATAGAGGCAGAGGCAGACCCAACAACTCTTATTTTAGCTTTAACTCAAGCCCAAAATAACCTGCTATACAATCAGGTCCAGTTTAACTATGTTAAACTTCAGGTAACTCAGACAGTAAGGAGCAACTATCTTTCAGTCCTGGAGGCTCAGAATCAGCTTACATTGGCAAAGAAGCAACTCGAAATAGCTAATGAGAATCTTAAAGCTACAAAAGTCAAAAGGTCATTGGGTAATGCGACTGATGCTGATGTTACACAGGCAGAAAATAATGTTGCTTCAGCACAAAACTCTGTTACTCTGGCAGAGAGTAATCTAAAACCAGCTACTGATAAACTGCTATTATCGATGGGGATGGAACCATCTGCACAGGTTATCCTTGCTGAACCAACATTTAAAGAGGTGAAGATAGATATCGAAAATCTAAAGAAGCAAGCCCAGAATAATCTGCCTACAGTAATTCAAGCCAGGAATGGCTATAACCTGGCTAAACTTCAGTATGATCTGGCTAATAATGAATATACCCCACAGAGCCAGATAAGAAGTGCTCAGCTATCTCTAGCCAGTGCTCAGGATTCTTTAAAACAGGTGATAGATAATTTAGACACTACTATAGATTCTGCTTACAATAATGTGGTCAATACTTTAAATCAGATAAAAGTTCAGGAAAAGAATCTGGACATTGCCAGGAAAAATTTAGATACTGATACCGCCAGACTCAAGGTAGGAACAATCAGTAAACTCCAGTTGATGAGTACAGAGTCATCTCTGATAAGTGCAGAGAATAACTATAAGTCTGCAGTGTATAATTATCTAAAGGCACTGGACAGTTTATCCCTTGCAGTAGGTGTACCAGTATTTTAGACTCTAATTAAGACGGGGTTAAGATTAAAACCCCGTCTTTTTATTTCATTCCCAGATATCCAGTTCCTGCAATATCTTCTTTAGAGTGACTCCGGCACTATCTCTAATTACTACACTTGCCTTCCAATCGTATGATGTTGGAGTCTTATTTATTATTATCATTTTATCCTGTTTGTAGTAATCTATAAGTGCAGCCGCCGGATACACAACAAGACTCGTACCTATAACAATTAAACAGTCTGCCTCACTTATATAGGTTACTGAATCATTTAATACATCTGGATCCAGAGGTTCTTCATACAGGACAATATCAGGTCTTATAATTCCATTACACTCATCACATTTAGGGATCAAATCCTTACTATCCAGGATATAGTTCAGGTCAAAGAATTTTCCACAGGATAGACAGTAATTTTTATGGATCGTTCCATGCAGTTCCAGGACATTCCTAGAGCCTGCCTTTTGATGCAATCCATCTATATTCTGGGTTATAATCGCTTTTAATTTTCCTATCTCCTCCAATTTGGCTAGTGCCAGATGGCAAGGATTTGGCTCCGCATCTCTATGTACAATCTCCTTCTTATAAAAGGAATAGAATTCATCTGGATGTCTCATAAAGAAACTATGACTGAGCATTACTTCTGGCGGATATCCATATTCTTCTTTCTCCTTTCTGTAAAGACCCTGGTCTGATCTAAAATCAGGGATATTGCTTTCAGTTGATGCCCCTGCCCCGGTAAAAGCCACAATATTATTAGAAAATCTTATAAACTCCACCGCTTTTTCTAAAGGACTCATCCACTTACCTCCAAAAGTCTTAACTTTTATCCTGTTATCTATTATATTATAATAGGCTCTTATAAAAAGATTGTAAAATTTAACATAGGAGGAGGTAAGATGTCATTCAAAAAGATTCCATACGGAAGGTTTATACTTCTTACAGTTTTAATCATCTCTGGCATCCTGATGGGGTCTATAGCATACTCTTATATATATAGAAGTATCTGTGCAATCAACTATAATCAACCCCTGGATTATGGAGAAGGTCCAATACTAAATCAGGTAAGATATATCTTGCAGGGGAGGAATTATTACAAGGATATAAACTCTCCGCCCTATATTGTAGGGAACTACCCACCAGTTTTTAATCTGCTCTCTCTATTATTTGTTCCAATCTTTGGAGTATCATTTGCTACAGGAAGGCTCCTAGCATTTCTGGCAGTTATAGGAACCTCCTATATTATCTATAAAATTGTTCTGAAATTCACAGAGAACAGAATGGTGGCATTTCTGACTGCCCTATTCTACCTGGCTATAGATTACGTTTATGTATGGGGAATCTATATGAGAATAGATACTCTATCTATATTTTTCAATATGCTTGGAATATACTGGGTCATACAATACGAAGATAACTATAAAAAACTCAGATGGTGTATACTGTTCTTTTTACTTGCCCTCTATACTAGACAATCCATGGTTGCTGGAGTTGCAGGTGCCTATATATATCTGCTGACAAAGGATAGAAAGTTAGCGGTTAAACTTGTAGGATACACCGCACTGTATGGTCTCCTGATATTTCTTTCCCTTAACATCATAACAAAGGGACAATTCTATATGCATATAGTAAAATATAACATCAATACATTCACCACCAGACAGCTCTGGTTCTTCCTGTCAAAGGAGTTGTTCACATACACCACTCTCATAATTATAAGTTCAATCGCTTCAATCTTCTGGTTAAAGGATCAGAAGAGGAGAATAATCAGCCTGTACTTCATCTTTGCCTTTCTGGTACAGTTTACCGCAGGAAAGGTTGGTTCTATGCTTAACTATCTTATTGAACCGGTAGGGGTAATGGGTATAATCTTTGGTATAATTATAGGTGATACACTCAAGAAGAAGAATCAGCTAATCAATACAGGCGTTGCTGTTCTGGTGCTGCTGCAGTTAACCAACTATCACTATGGACCAAACACGCTAAGCTGGGGATGGAGACCATCCCCTCCTCCAATTGCTCTGGATAGATATGTGGAAGAATCCAAAGGGCTCATCCTGGCAGAAAATCTGGGAATATTGCCTGCACACAATAGAGACATATACTTTGATCCATTCATATTTACCCAATTATACTATCAGGGTATATGGGACCAGAGTAAAATAATAAAAGACATAAATGGAAAAAGGTTTGATATCATTATGCTGGAGTTTGATTTATACTATGACCACTGGACCGATTCTGACAGGTGGTCTAAAGAGATGAAACAGGCTATGTATGAAAACTACTATCTTATCGATACTCAGGGTTATATAAGGGTCTACGCGCCGATAAGATAAAAAATAAGGGAGGAGAGTCCTCCCCGAGTTTTTCAATTATGCATTCTCGAATGCAGCTTTTACCTTATCCAGCAGTTCTCTAATCGGTAAATGTTGAGGACACTGTGGCTCGCATGTCCCACATTTTATACAGCTACTTGCCCTCTCAGACTCCTGCATCTCATTTCTATAATGCCATCTAGGTCCATTGAAGTCATTATATCTTACCCCTTCATTATAAAGATGGAAGTTTTTGGGTATATCAACACCATTGGGACAGGGCATACAGTATCCACACTCATTACAATCTATAGCCTTGAAGCCAAGATAAGCCTCTCTCACTCTCTCTATCAGGCTCAGTTCTTCCTCAGTAAGTATGTTTATTCCGGACTTATCTGCTATCTCAATATTCTCTTTAACCTGTTCAAAAGCGCTCATACCGCTCAGCACTGTAGAAACCTCAGGCTGATTCCAGAGCCAGAGAAGAGCCCAGGCAACCGGGCTTCTTTTTATCGGAAAACTATCAAATACCTCCCTTACCCTATCAGGAGGATTGGCTAACTTTCCACCTCTAAGAGGTTCCATTACCACAACTCCCAAACCCTTATTACTTGCATACTTAAGACCAGCCATACCAGCCTGATGTTCTATATCTAGATAGTTATACTGAATCTGACAAAAGTCCCAGTCGTAAGAATCAACAATACGTTTAAATGTGTCCAGGTCATCATGGAAAGAAAATCCTATATGTCTTATCAGTCCCCTTTTGATAATACTTTCAATCCAATCCAGGACTCCAAGATTATATACCTTGTCCCAGGTATCTTTATGCAGTGAATGTAATAGATAGAAATCTATATGGTCTGTATCAAGTTTTTTCAGCTGTTCATATAGAAGCCTATCCATATCTTCTCTTACATTTACATGCCAGACCGGTAATTTGGTTGCCAGCATGGTCCTCTCTCTATAACCGTCTTTCAATGCTTTTCCTACTACGATCTCGCTTTTTCCTCTGTGATATCCATAAGCGGTATCCACATAGTTTACTCCATTGTCAATAGCATATCTTATCATCTTTATTGTCATGTCTTCATCTATATTACCCTCATCTCCTCCAATGATAGGCAATCGCATACATCCAAAACCCAAAGCTGATACGTTAAAGTCTAATCTTCCAAACTTCCTATACTGCATATAGACCTCCTTGTTAGGGTAGAATATAATAAATTACATTTTATTTCATTTAAGCACATTTTATAACAATTTGCTGTCCAAGTCAAGTTTACGATACTCTTCTTCTGTCTTAAGCTGTAGATAATATTCGTCAGAAACCAGTGTTGTAACCTATACCTCTCCTATAAAATGCTTACTCCCAACTTCTTCTCCAAGCGGGAAAATTATTATGCTCTCTAAATTTCTTAGCTCAATTTTGTCCATTCCTTACACCTCCTTTCACTTATTATATAAATAAAACCAAGTCTTTCAAGCCAGTTTGCTACACCTAAGATAAAGTATATGCCTTTTATTTCAATATATTGTTGATTCTT
>ERZ795046.3635-NODE-3635-length-11993-cov-4.706819_pt1 | contig 11993 bp, 8 predicted proteins | sample MGYA00375130_ERZ795046 | MGnify/ENA primary metagenome ERZ795046 (study PRJEB30175, sample SAMN05720202) | activated sludge metagenome | isolation source: anaerobic digester from wastewater treatment plant | place: Japan | collected 2015-05-15 ...
TCCCCCACATGTGTGGACGATTCCCTTTGGCATTCCGGTCGTTCCGCTGGTATAGAGGATAAAGAGCGGATCTTCAGCATCCATCTCTTCAGGCGGGCAATTTGCATCCACTCCCTCAAGAAGGCTGTAAAAATCCTCTTCCATCTCAGAGTACAGCTCAACTGAACATTTTTCGCGGCAGAGGACGATGACCTTCTCAACACTGGGTGCATTCCTGATGGCATCATCAACAATACTGCGAAGGGATAAGACCTTCCCCCTGCGTTTTCCCACATCAGCAGTGATGACGACTTTTGCCTCAGCATCACGGATGCGAGCATGAAGTGCCTCTGCCCCAAAACCTGCATAGACGATGGAATGAACGGCACCGATCCGTGCACAGGCCAAAAGTGCGATAATATGTTCAGGAACCAGGGGCATGTAAAAGCAGATCCGGTCTCCCTTTTGTATACCAAGTCTTTTGAGAGCATTTGCAAACCGCATCACATCACGGTGCAGCTGCCGGTACGTATACACGCGCTCTTCGCCATCCTCACCCCTCCATATCAGGGCCAGTTTGTTCCTTCTTCCGGCCTTTATATGCCGGTCAAGACAACTGGTAGTGATATTTAAGGTTCCGCCGCAGAACCACCGGGCATAGGGAAAATCCCATTCAAGTACCTTCTCCCAGGGTTTTATCCAGTCGATCTCACGGGCCATTCTATCCCAGAACCGCTCCGGATCATCCAGATATTCCTGGTATGCCTTTTTATAATCACCCATATGGGACTGTTCCTTATACTCCGGATCAGGGAGATATGACTTTGAATGTACGATGACATGAAAATCTTCAGACATTATCCAACTCCTCTTTTGGCAGAATCACACTGATTTAACCACTCCAGAATACCCCCGTCAGGGCAGGTACATGGTCCAGGCATAATGCTAAGCATCTCAAATTAGATTGCTTGCGTAGTGATTAATACATAGTATTCGTAGTACAAATATGTCGTACATTTAATTCTGATGAATATGATGAAATTGTCGGTTTATTGAGCACAATAATCGGTTTTACAATTCTCAAATCATACTTGAGGTCGCATGTAAAACCGGACAGGTTTATCAGGAAGGAGCCCGGATGAATATGTACGACATTTTCATCCCAGATGCCGGGGCAGACAGGAGAGAAGAGATGATTGGTGATTACGAGGAGATTGCAACCATTAAGGATTTGTTGCGTACATCTCCGCAGGGACTTTCAATAACCGATATTTCACGACAATTGCATCTGCACCGGACAACGGTAGCAAAATATCTTGACATGCTTCAGATGAAAGGAGATGTTGATCTGAGGATTATGGGGACTTCAAAAGTCTACCATCTCTCAAACAGGGTGCCTGCTGCAGTGATCCGGGGGTTTTATACTGGTCCGTTCATCCTCTTCACCACCAGAATAACCGTAAAGGAGTACTCACCAGACCTTGCAGACTATGGAATCGTGGGGGATATTACCGGAAAGGAACTGACCGATACAGAATTGGCTCCCCTCTATGATGATTCGATGCCCGAACTCTGCAGACGGGCAGTTCTGGGAACTCCGGCAGAGATACGGATTACTACTCCTGATAAAAAGAATCAAAGAGATCTCAAAATACGGATCATCCCAGTCGTCTTTGACGATGGCAGGGCAGGATGCGCTTTTCTGATTGAGGACGTGACCGATCTTACGATTGCCAGGCGTGAGGTTGAGATCTGTGAAAAAGAGCTGAAAATAGTATCTGAAGACCTGAATGAGTTTGTCTTTCGGTGTACACCTGACGGGATATTAAAGCGGGTGAACCATCCTTTTTGTGTCAGAATGGATCGAAAACCTGAAGAGCTCCTCGGATTTCCATATGAACCTGTCATTTCCAGGGAGGATCTTGAACGGCTTACCAAGATGAAACAGCAGATCACACCGAAAAACCCCACACAGACCATTGCATTCAAGGCAATCCAGCCTGACGGTATGATGGCCTATGAAGAGTGGACATACCGGGGAATTTTCACAGAAGATGGCAGATTGTCCGGATATCTTGCCGTTGGGCATGACATCTCCCGGGAAAAGCATCTTGAGGAACAATTACATACCTTCCACGCGAGTTTTGAAGCCCTGGTCAAACAACGGACAAAAGAGATGCGACAGGCAAACCAGGATCTGATGAAGGAGATTGCCCGAAGAGAGCGGATAGAGCGTGAACTTCTTATTATTGAAGCGGCTTTTAACCATGCATCAGACTCAATACTCCTCTTTGAACGATCCGGACGCCTCTGGAGGGCCAATGAAACCAGTTGCAGACTTCTTGGGTATACCAAAGAAGAGATCGCATCGATATCGGTCTTTGATATAAACCAGGAGATTACCCCTGTGATATGGGATGAGATGTGGGAGCAGGCAGAAGATGAACCTGGCATATCACGGGTTATCTCAACTCATGTCCGCAAAGATGGAACCATCATTCCGGTTGAAGTATCACGGACTTTTTTTACCGCAGGTCCGATGACCCTGTTCTGTTCAATAGCACGGGAGATCCGGTAATCAGGAGATTGGATCAATATGGTTAACTGACAGCATAGCTTATTTTAAAGAAACCTGATGATTCGTGTTCTTCTGGTTGATGATGAACCAGACCTCCTTGATCTCGAGCGGCGCATACTCGAACAGAAATTCGGCTTTTCAACAATAACCACTTCATCAGGGAAAGAGGCACTCGGGATCATTCAGAGTCAGTCTGTTGATGCGATCATCTCTGACTATTCCATGCCGCTGATGGATGGTATCACGCTTCTCAGAAAGGTTCGGGAAATTGATAATGCCCTTCCCTTTATCCTCTTTACCATCAAGGAGAAGGAGGATATCGCCATTGAAGCGATGAATTCAGGAGCGAATTTTTATGTGCAGAAAGAAAAACTGCCCCAGGTTGTATTTGCAGAGCTGGCACATAACGTCACAAAAGCGGTTGAACTCTACCGGGCTGAGAGGAACCTGAAGATACAACGCGATCTGGCACTTGCAAATGCCAATGCAAAAAGCCTTGAAGAGACCCTTCTTATCTGCACCCGGGCCATTCTTGATGTCTCCGGGATGGAGGGGGTGGCAATCTACCTCTTTGAAGAGAAAAAACTCAATCTTGCAATGGTTAGCGGATCGTCTGATCATTACACCAGTGATTCTGTCCAGTTCCAACTCGGGCAGATGCTTTATTCGGTTATGCATCAGAAAACTCCGGTGTTCAGGGACGAAGAGGATATCAGGGCAGTCACTCCGGTTCTGGTTGAAAGCGGGGGGATCCGCTCAGATGCCTGTATCACCATGACCCATCATGGCAGGACCGTCGGGGTTGTTCACATTTTTACCTCCGCAAGCCTCACTGCCTATGACCTCTCACAGCAGCGGTTTATCAATGATATTATCGTCCAGGTCTCTGCACACCTGTCAAACCGGCTTGCCGAAGAGGCACTGCGAACCAGTGAGAACCGGATGAAAGCCATGATCCGGAACCTTCCGGGTATGGTATACCAGGGACATATTGACGAAGAACGAACCATGGACTTTGTCAGTGAGGCAGTGTACAACCTTACCGGTTATTATCCCCGCGATATCATGCATAATGCGGTCCGCTCCTGGGGGTCATTCATTCATCCGCAGGACCGGGTCAAAATTCTTGAGGTTATCACCCGGGCGGTTCAAAAGAATGTCAGATTCAGACTGACATACCGGATTATAACCCGGGATAACCAATACCGGTGGGTCTCCGAACAGGGGACTGGTGTACTGGATGCCGAGGGGAATCCTGCCGGTATTGAGGGCATTATCATGGATATTACCAAGCAGAAAACCCTTGATGACCAGGTCAGAATGTTCCATACACGGCTGAAGACCCTCTTTATGCTGATGGCGGCAGGATGCCTCATTTTTAAAAGTGATGGCACAGTGAAAAATACCATCCTCATTGATCTCAATCGTGCTGCCGAGACGATTGAACAAAAAACGAAGAATGAACTGATCGGAACATCATTTCAGCAATTATTCAAGACAGCTGACCCTGATTTGGAGAAAGCACTTGCCGGAATGCTGGAGGATAAGAAATCGCGGACTCTGCAGAAGTGTGCAATCACATATCCCTATGGAATACGATATTTTGATATCTTTCTCAGCAGTTCGCCAGTCGGATATGAACGTACCGATCTTGAGATCTTTCTTATCTACAATGATGTAACAAACCGGGTCCTGACAGATCAGCAGATCATCACCTCACTGCATGAGAAGGAACTCCTGCTTAAGGAAGTTCATCACCGGGTGAAGAATAATCTGCAGATCATTTCAGGAATTTTAAAACTTCAGTCCATGAGAATTCAGGACCCCCGGGCACAGGAGATTATTCAGGAGTGCCGGAATCAGGTCTATAGCATGGCATCCATCCATGAACTCTTATATAACTCAAAAGATCTTGGTAAGATCCAAGTAGAAGAGTATATAAACAAACTGGTTGATCATTTTAAACAGGAATATGAAGGAATATCTGCACGGCTGAACCTCCGGGTGATGGTTGATCCCGACATTTTCCTGGACATTGAGCGATGCATACCGTGTGGACTTATCCTGAATGAGCTGATTATGAATGCCGTCAAGTATGCATTTAAACCCGAAGCGGAAGGTGAGATACGGATTTCATTCACACAGGATGCGTCATCATACCGGATGCAGGTTTCAGATGACGGGAAGGGTCTGCCAAAGGATTTTGATATCAGAAAAAGCCAGTCCCTCGGAATGGAACTGACATCCCAGCTCACCCACCAGTTGCGGGGCAGACTTGAGATAACAAGCGAGAAAGGGACAACATTTACCATAATATTCCCGAAGACGGAAGAGAACAGGATGAAAGTATGACTCAACGACGAATTCTTATCGTCGAAGATGAGGCGGTTACCTCGGTGATGCTGGAAAAAACACTCAAGGAACTGGGGTACGAAGTAGTCGGGAGCGCATTTGACGGGAGGGAGGCTATTGAGCTTGCCAGGGAGAAACGTCCGGACCTTATCCTCATGGATATCCGTATTCAGGGAGATATGGATGGAATAGAGACTGCAAAACAGATTTATCAGCAGTATAATATTCCCAGTATTTACCTGACCGCTCACTCGGATGAAGATACCATCAAACGAGCGGTTGAGTCAGGACCGTTCGGATACCTTATCAAGCCCTTCAAAGAGCGGGAATTGTACAGTAACATCGAGATGGTGGCGCACAAGCATAAACTCTACCGTACCACTGCTGCACGAAGTGAGCCTGAAGAACCGCAACAGGTTCCAGAGCGTCGGGCAGAAGAGAAAAGCCCGTCACCTGCTTCTATGCCTCCACCTTCATCCCAGCGGCCACCGGATTTACGCCTGGGAATTCTTGCCGTGCAGGCAATACCCCATCCCATCATGCTCCTGTCCACGAACGGTTCAATAGCATTTACAAATACGGCGTTTCGGAATTTTTACCGGATGGTTTCAGGGTCATATGATTCTGCCGCAGCAAGTATTGAAGACCTGCCTGAACTCTGTAAAAAAATTTGGATCTCTGGAAAAAACCGGTTTAAGGAGGGGAAAGGATTTTCTATTACCGGGCCAATTCAGGTGAAGGGGACATCCCGCCGGTACCGGGTTGACATGCTCCCGATTGTTGAAAAAGGGGTGCTTCACTTTATTGCTGCTATCATTCTCCCTGGCGAGACTGGCACCGGAACCGGTCCGGGTCTTTCAGATTCATCTGGGAATCTCCTTGAAGAAGTGATCGATGAGGTCAAGGAGATCAGATTCCTTGCATCCTCTGAGGAAACGTACCGGCTTCATCAGATTGCAACCAGAGCAGACAATGTTCTCAAAAACCTTGGGGAGATTAAGAACATCTCATACCCGGGACAAAACGATCGAAAAGGTGCTCAGATACTGACCGGATAGTCATTGAGTATCTGTGCCGGCAGTCGCATCCTGATGTGCCATGAGGACTGGGGATAGTGTTCCTCGAGGATAAGTAGTGAACACCTATCCATTTTTCCAAACTGTTCACGATCAAACCTGGTCTCAGCCGATTTATAAAAGGTCATGATTTTTTTGACCGCATCAGTTGTATCTTCTCCAATGATGATCTTTCCCAGTTTGTCTCCTATCTCAAACGGTATGGATATCTCATACTCATCCATCCAGAGAACGCATTTATCTACTTCAAAGAACTCTTTTCCGATGATGATATAATGAAATTCGATGTCAAGTTCAGGCTCATTCCGACCGGTACGGGCGAGCATATTGTATAAAAAATCAAGAAGGACGCGTTTATTTGAGAGGAGATCTGAAGAGACCGCCTCTTTTGCAAGACGGCGGGCCATGTCAGGAATAATGGTTTCCCGCTCCACCATCATAAGAAACTGCTCCTGTGACCTGATTGTATTGGCCATAACTTTGAGTGTCAGGAATTGCTCCCGAAATGGTGTCCCAACGCTCCGCCCCATGTTTACTGCCATACTACAGAAATTCTTCTTTCATCATGAAAGATATTCGTATTGGATCATAAAACAGGGTATATATTATTAAGGCTGATATATAGCAGCATATAGTTTATTCTATAAGGATCTGTCCGGGATACGTATACAGAGGAACGTATCAGAAAAAAGGGGATACTGTGGATAGTTCAGGACATATCCATCTCATCAAGAAAGGGGAGCAACCCGATGATTCGCGGGATGGCTGCTTCTTTGGACATTTCAACCCTGACAATGGTTATTCCGAGAGGGATTGATTGTAATGCATTATCAAAGGCAGGATTCATCTCACGTTGGATCTCGAGAAAGAGGGGGAGGGGGATGAAGGGGCGTTCATGCTCTGCAAATTTCCCATACTCTGCACAATCCTTCTCATAGGTTGAATGGTATGCAAGATCCGGTTCAAAATACAGGATGATTTCACAGGGTTCCCTCACACATATCTGCTCAAGGGCTCTGATATCGGCAACCATACCTGGAGTAAGACCTGAACAGACGACCGGGAACGCATATTTTTGTTCCGCCATCATCCGACTCCCTGGGTATGGATGGCTTCGATAACCCGTTCCAGGACTTCACGGCGCTTTTTCGATTCCTTTTTCATGTCACGAAGGGCACTGACCATCTCTTCCTGCATCTTCAGACTTCGTTTCTGCAGTTTGATCATCTCCTTCAGATACTCAAGCCCCAGCTCTGACCGGTAAAACATCTCTTTTTGAAAATCACCAAAATGAGGCTCGAAGTGGGTAAATGTTCCTTCGCTTTCTGATTCAGTAAACGACAGCGAATCAACCCGGATGAGTGGTTCATCTTCTGCTTTGAGATCCTCACAAAACCGGGCAAGTCCTTCCTCCTCACCTTCCGCAATAATCCTGACCGAACCGTCAGGAAGATTCTCTGCATACCCGAGAACTCCGTAACGGTTTGCGATCAGTCGTGCAAATCCCCTGAAACCGACCCGTTGCACCCGGCCGGTTACCAGAATTGTGTATCGTTTCTGCATAGGCTGTGATTGTCCTATGCTGAGACGGGAAACGGGTTTAAGATTTCGTTTCCTGATCCATCGGAAAGAGCAGATGGAGATCGATCTCAATCCCGGCAACCGGCTGATCAATATCAAAATTATTAAGCACACCCGGATGAATTTCCCCAAATATGCCTACCTTTCTCCCGTCAACCATCATGTCAACGGCTCTTCCGGGAATAAAGGCAGGATCAGAACTTTCAGCCGGGATATAGGAAACTCCAAGCTCTCTCATCAGGGCATCAGCGGTAGCATACGCCTCAGAAAAGTCAGCCCCCGGATGGGTTGACGCCAGGGCGAGTTTTTGATATGTCTTACACGAAGAGACAACGTCTCCGGTATGGAAGATCCGCTGCGGCAGTTCACGCCGTTTGTTCATCCTGAGCAGATCAAGGAGCAGCGGCAGAAGATCGGTTCTGACCAGTGTTTGCTCCTCAGATATCGGATGCAACACCCAAAGCGCTTCTGGATCAGGCTCCCGCTGCATCCGGGCATACATAACGTCCTCATTGGACAGGGTAAACGGCATGACCTCCAAATACCCAAGCCCGGTGCAGATATCACGGAGTAATGAGGCCAGGGCGATGATCGGATGTTCACATCCGGTTGCAAACGTTGCAGGAAGTTCTGCTTTAAGATGCGCAAAGCCTGCACCGATAGCAACATCCTCATATACATCCCACTCGTGCATGATGTCTGCCCGATAGCAGGGGACTCTGAGTGAGACGGTGTTTTCATCCGTTTTTTCTGCACCATACCGCATCTTTTGCAGAATGGATGCAATCTCTTCGGCAGAAAACGAGGTTCCAAGAAGACGGTTGCAGGATGGAACACTGATGGTACGAAGGACCGGGGAGAGATCAGGCATGCGGACACCGTTTACCAGAACACTCTCACATGTTCCTCCGGCGGTGATGAGCGTTGTACAGAGTACTTTTAGAGCAGTCATGACCGCTCGTTCATCAGTCCCGGTTACATCAAGGAGCAGGTTCTTTGATGCTTCCGTGACCCTTGTCAATTCTCCATTAATAATTGGCGGGAATGAAAGGACATTTCCGTGTGCATCCTCGATAAGTGGCATAAATGGTTTATCCCTGACAATATGAGAGTAATCACGGCCTTTCGGATGTTCCTCCATGATCTCGGCTAGTGTCATCTCACGGTCAAAATCAAGGGGAACAAAAGACCGTGAAAGGGGAGCACCATAATACCGGAACGGGGGCGTTACCTTGTCAAGGTCATGAACCCCGATGGCAACTTTCGCCCGCCCACGTCCAACAACCCAGTGCAGGGCCTCCTGCACCCCCATAAGGCTGATGATGGCTTCGTTACCAAGGCTGATGTTCCTGATGACCGCTGAACCAATATATGGCCTGATTTCTTTTAGGTTTTCATCAACTGAGAATGAGATCGATGAGGGAGTTACCGGATAAACCTCCTCACCAGTCTCAAGTCCAAGAAATCCCCGCATGGCACGGGCGACTCCTTCGGTTGAGTAGAGATCCACCCGTGACGGGAAGAACTCAACATCCACCTGATCATCAAGGATACGCTCGATATCAGATCCGATCATGGGGAGATGATCAATGATGGTCTTGCGGTCCGTTCCACACAGACGCTCAAGGTATGTATAGGGGAGGGAAACAACCGGCATCAGCACCGCCCCCCATGAACGACCGGCATACTCCTGATCCAGTCGATATCACTCTGATAAAGCTCACGAAGGTCAGTCAGACCCATTCGGAGCATGGCAACCCGTGATACACCAAGCCCCCAGGCCAGGACCGGGCAGGTAATTCCCCACGGTGCGGTGACTTCTTCCCGGAAGATACCGGCTCCTCCAAGCTCAACCCAGCCAAGATCCTCAATATATACCTCAGGTTCCACACTGGGTTCAGTGTATGGAAAGTATCCGGGCCTGAACCTGACCGATTCAAATCCCATTCTGCCATAGAACTCTTTCAGGTACCCAAGAAGGTTCCGAAAGTTTACATGCGTATCCATGACAATCCCTTCAAGTTGTTCAAACTCAGGCAGATGCGTGGGATCTATTGCTTCCCTCCGGTACACCCGGCCGATACAGAATGCTTTGACTGGTGGCTCCGGGTGTGTGGCAAGATGCTGGATGGAAAGACTGGTGGTGTGAGTCCGAAGCACGGTTGCTTTTGCCTTTTCCGGATCCCACGTTCCCCCCCATCCGGTTGACGAGGTGTCGCCTCCTGATTCATGCATATCGCGGACTTTCTCCCACCCGTCCGGGAGGTCCTGCTTTCCAGCCAGATGAAAAGTGTCCTGCATCTCCCGTGCCGGATGATCCTGTGGCTGGAACAGGGCATCAAAATTCCAGAATGCTCCCTGGATGATACTGCCATGCAGTTCGGTAAAGCCCATGTCAAGAAGAATCCGTCGCATCTCGTCGATCATCCGCTGATACGGGTGGATCTTGCCTGGCCAGATAGGACGGGGGTGCTTGGTGATGTCATATCGCCGGAGAGAGAGGTCCTTCCATGCACCTGAACTGATCTGATCGGCAGTCAGTGTCCCCGTCTCTTCAGTAAGCGAAATCCCGGCTGACGCTACCCTGCGGCCTTCATCGGTGATGCTGATCGTGTACCGGACTGACTCTTCTTCAGTGGCAAGTCCGCGTTTAAGGAGTTCCTTTTTGATATCCTCTGGGGCATCATTGGGGTTTTTCAGAGAGTTCTCAAGGGGAGACAAAGGCGCCTGCCCGGTTTTTATGACTTTTCCTGCCTCTATCTTCACCCAGCCAAGACGTTTCATCCATCCTAGTCCGATCCTGGCATGAGGGTGGTTATTCAGTTCCGTTATCGGTGCAGATTCACCAAAACTATTATAGAGCTGCCGTTCAGGCAGGCCTTCTGTCAGGTACTGCCTGCCTTCATCGGTCAGGGTCAGTGTTTTTGTAACCGAACGATCCACCCGGGCAAGGCCCTTCTGGGACAGGAGCCCTCCATACTGTATTACTGAATCAGCCGGCCGATCCAGAATTTTCCCTATCTCGTCAGGGGTGGTTGTTCCTCTTTTTTCCAGTTCGAGAAGCAGTCGTTTCTCGTTCAGGGTTAATTGCATTGTCCCTCCATAACGAGTCCTCCAACATGGAGAGAACTTCCTTTCTGAATTTTTGTTTGTGTTATATGGTGCATACCTACATCTCCTGATAACCTAAAGTAACAGTAATCATAAATTACAGGGGCCCGGAACTGTCCAGACCCCTATCTAAAGGAGAGGATTGAATTGAAAAAGAACAGTGAGAATGATCCCATCGTGCTCATGAAAGTCCGTTGTACTGTTACCGGTTATCAGTATTTAAGAGATCGGGAATGAGTGAACGATAACAGAATAACAACAGGGGTATCATATGATCACGACACCAGGAACACCGTGATGGAACAGGAAAGAACTACTTGAGAATAAACCAATCAATACAGTATATAGGAATCATCCCTTTTCTTTTGACATCATCCTTCTGAGCCGGAGAGAGAATGAGGATCGGGTATCACCTCTATGCAGGGCTGGTACAGGAGTCTGAACGTGAACATGGCTGTGAAACAGAAGAAGATTACGATAAAAGAAGAGATCGTAAAAATTTAACACCGTCTTTCAGACGCTATTTTCTCCGCTGCAACCGCCATCTTCTCCCTGAACTCATCCAGGAATGCCAAAACCCTGGCAGCAGTATCTTTTTTACACTGCCCGCACATGAGTTCACCGGCCATACATTTCCGTCTGATATCAGCGAGTTCTGCATCATCGGATACCATGTGAAACAGATTCAGCAGAAAAACGGGGCACTTATCAGCTTCTCCTCCAAGTTCTTTCTGCTCCTGGAGTGTCATCCGGCCACCGGTCAGGGCTGCCATGATCTTCTTTGTGACCTTCTTATCATCCTCGTAAAACCCAATAATACTCTCCGGAATACTTGATGACATCTTCCCACCGGTCAGACCGGGCATGAACCGGTGAAAGGTTGCCGAAGGGGTGACAAACCCATACCCGCCGTGAGATCGCTCAATCGCCCTGACGGTCTTTTTCACCACATCAAGGGGAACATTAGTGATGTCTATATGACCCTCATACCGTTTCGACCCCCGAAAAGCCTTGTGTACTGCTTCCATCGCCTCATCAGGGGCCTCTTTTGACCGAACGCTGACATGGGTGTCCCGATCCTCAACGGTGAACATCCTGAGTTTGTGGGCGATTCCTCGCGTAAGTCTGATATGCGGATCCTGATCAAGTCCAACCGGGACAATGGTTGGTGCCGGATCTGATGTCACCTGCGGATGGAGAATATCTGCCACCTGTGTGAGGACACTCATCGCGTGACCGATGTCAGTATCCGGGGTAAACCCGTAAATCGCCGAGAGCTCTGAAAAGTTTACCTTTGCTGAGGCTTCAAATGCCAG
>ERZ795046.3638-NODE-3638-length-11991-cov-4.118800_pt1 | contig 11991 bp, 6 predicted proteins | sample MGYA00375130_ERZ795046 | MGnify/ENA primary metagenome ERZ795046 (study PRJEB30175, sample SAMN05720202) | activated sludge metagenome | isolation source: anaerobic digester from wastewater treatment plant | place: Japan | collected 2015-05-15 ...
GTCAATTGTGAAGTGAAACCGTTAAGGCCATTTACACAGTTAAATGAACAGACCCGTTTTTGTTCTTGTTCGCGTTCATATTGAGCTTCCCACGCTATGCGTTGGTTGATTCTTTCTTCAGTATTAAATTCGTCAGGAGCACCAGAAGCGGCATATCTTCCCAGTCCTGATTCCTCCTTATCCTGCAAAAGTTTGGCTAAGGTCTGAGTCTTGCCGCGGGGACCAAGAAAAAAACCGTTTTCGTCAATATCAAATTCGATCACCGCTACACGCGAAACATATTTGCCACCCTTATAATAGAACAAACTCAATGTGTTCCGAGTTCCCAGCACCAGCGGCAATTCTGGTATATTCCCTGCTATTTCCGGATACAGCAATCGTTCGACCACTTCTTTGATTTCGCCAGCCTGACAAAAACCCTTGTAGGGTCGGTCCGCCCTGAACCAGATAATGCTTACTGGAAGCCCATCTTCAGTCAGATGGAAATTGCGGCCGGTCCACACTTCTACCGGCATGTAGATTTTTTCTTCTGTTTCTTGACAAGAAGAACACGTCAGCATAATTGAAAGCAATATTGAATAGATAATTGTGTTTTTCATTTGAATCTTGCTAATTTTCACTAGACCGATTTTCCGGTGAAGGGGCGTTGAAGTCATTACTATCTGATATGTGCGGGGTGTCCCAAGGTGGTATTGCGAAGGGATCAGGAATAGTCTTTAGCAGATTCTTCAATTCTTCAGATGTTCCGTATTCGCATTTGAAGTAACTGTAGCCGATTTCGAAAGGAACTTCGAGTATTTTATTTTGACCTTGCTCATAGAAAATCATGAACAATTTTTGAAGTCGTTTAACCTTAACATTAAATGCAACAGGTGTTTTGTCGCAATTCATTAGAGCATCTTTAATTTTTTCGGGATCGCTGAGTTGGTAGGTTTTTCCGTCAGGATTGCGAACGTATGCAGTCGCAATCTTCAATTCCTGTATATCCCTGATATCTCTGATTTTTATTTTGGTTTTTTGTTCATGGAACTTGAATCCTATGAAAAAGGCAATTCCTACAGATAGTATTATCAGTAGGAGTCCCATTAGCGTTTTTTTGTTTGTGTTCATAAGTTGCGGCCTTTTTTATCGGTTTTCAATTTTTTGTTCTTTGGGTGCCAAGCCTTCTCTTTTGAATGTGTCATCTTCCTTTCCATATTGGTTAAGTTCGTCGTCTCCAAAAAAAGTAGGAAGCAGTGATGCTGAAGCACTGGCTGTAGCCGAATTATTCCAGATTCTTTCATAAGCTAAGGCAAGATTGTTTCCTGAGCCCAATACGTTCCAGAAATCCACCATGCGATCTGTTGTGTCATCATTAAAGATTGTTCCACCGCCGGCGGCTACGTCTCTTGCCCATCCTATGTAATTCATGTGCTCGTCAAGCGGCCAACCAGGATTGTAGGTATATGCTCCAAAAACCCAGGCCAAATCATATTCTCCGTTCACAAGGTTATGCGTTACACAACTTGAGCAAGTGTCTACAACCACCAATCTCTTTGTTCCCGCTTCTCTCATCGGCCTGCCGTCGATTGTGATGCTGTTAAGATCGAAGCCGATGTGGTCGTAGTTGTTTCCTGCTGCCGTTAACAGAGCAGGGGCATTTGATATTGTGTTCCGGGTGAAAGAGAAGGCAGGAACTTTTTTACCATTTACCCAGCAGTTTACACTGGTTCTTGGTATCTCTGGATCGCCTACAGAACGGTTTCCATGTCCAACCCAGTAAACATATCTGAGGCTTCTGTTCCCTAAAACAAACTGGAGATTTGCCGGGGTTACATCTTTTTTATATAAGACGCAATAAGCAATCCCCTGGTTTTCGAACGCCTGTGCGGCTGCAAGGATTGCAGGCCGTCTTTGTACGAAGAGATCTTTGCCGTTCCACCAGTGTGTATCCGGGCAGATGATGACCGCCCTCGGTCTTATGGCCCAATCGTTTGGATCGAACGGTTTCTTTATTTGTCTATCTATTTCCTTGTCGCTGCTGACGTTTTTGATTGTAACGGAGGCGAAGCCATTTGCGAGAAATGAACCCGGAACGCTTACATACATGACCTCATCGGATGCTGTTACGGTATCAACAATCAGGCCGGTCAGGTCATCTGTAAATGTTATTGAATATTGGTTGTTCATAGGATTGTACGCGCTGACCTCATACGTCTGATTCGGATCACCATATTCGGGAATATCTGCGAAGTACAAGCCAACTGAATTCGGGTCTGCAATTATCCGTTCTGTGATTTCCAAGCCGTAATCGATACTGCGAACAATTTTAAGCCGATGACTGCCTGGACCAAAACGCATCATATCCAAATCAAAAACTGGAGTCTCCAATTCCCAATTGTCCCACTGCCCAATAGGTTCATCATCGAGGAATGCCGAAATCCTCCAAGCTGGAACAGGGTTTTCCACCGCCACCGACAGCATCGAGGCCGAGTGCTCAATTACAATATCCGGGTCAGGGGCATACGTCTTTTCCCAATCGAGCATAAAGGCATCCATATCGCGCTGGTCAATTAAATCTGCACCACTTGGAGCGTTCGGATCATTGGGATCTGTGCCTGTATGCAAATTGCATAGACTGCATATGCGGTATTCATCAAACACGGGTGTCAGCCAGTATTCGGCCAACACTTCCAAGTCCGCAAAATTCACAAAACCATTATTGTTGAAGTCCGAACGTGCGCAGTTTGGGTCAGCGTGCAAACTCAAATTCGGGTCGCTTGCCCAGCCGTAGTCACAAGCATAAAATGCAAAGTCGCCCAGGTTTACCCAACTGTCATAATCCAAGTCCATCCGAACGATATTTGGATCGCTTCTGGCCCCCATGCACATTTCCATTAGCACCAAATCGTACGCATCTACAATTCCATCTCTGTTAAAGTCCGCCGAACTGGATGGGATGCCAAAACCACCTGTCAGCCCCAGCGCAAAGTGACAGCCGATGTCCATTTGTCCAGTATCGGGCCAATCGTGGCATACACCTGTACCGTCGGTAGCAATGCCGTATCCAGCATTAATCAGGTGCGACCAGGGATCGATATACAGGCGATTGCTGCTTTCCAGAAGGTAAAATGGATCATAAGGAATTACAAAATAACCAATGTACGATATATAAACATTAGTGTTATAGTAGGAATTGGCTGCAAAGGCCGAATACTGCACATTGATCGTCGCTTCTGTGTCGGTCTTGTATAGTCCGTAGAAATATGTTAGGGAGAAGGTACTATTTGTTACGCTAATTTGCGGAACAAGGGGTGCGACCACATTAGGGTCGGGCAAATTCGGATCAATATTTATTCCTCTCACGTAAAGCCCCACATCCGCGCTGTCCATCACCACTCGCTCAATTGAAATTTCAGGATACGGAAATGCCTCACCATCAAGATGTACATAAACTGCGGCAGACGCATAGGCTGAAATGTTCTCATCCTCAAACAAAGTTCCATTCATATACTCACCAAAATGAGCCAATATGTACTCGTCCATCCAGTACCATACTGACCCATTGTACCAGAATTCACAATCCACTATTCCTACGGGAGCATAAAGATGAATACCATCATAACAGGCAATTGTAATGACATATCTCACAGGGTGAATCAAAGCCTCATCAATTACAATCCCTGCCATACAGCCTGCGATTTCAAGATTTTCAATCCGGGTCTTCGAGTCGGCTCCGCGATGGACATAGATTCCGGTGCTATTATGCCAGAACCAGTAATGATTTGGGTCTTCAGGAATGATTTCTACCGGAGGCAAAACATTGGGGTAGTCCTCTTCGCTATAGAAAGCTGCTTTGCCGGTTTCGAGCAATCCACCGGGCATAACTTCGATTACAATACTGTTCGGATCGTAAGGTGCAATCAGCCTCACACCAGCGGGTATAACAACGTGCCCTTCAATCTGCAACGGCAGTGAAGAAATGCGGTACGTCCCCGGCTCAATGATGCACGACCCAAGCGGTCCCAACAGTTCGGCATCCCAAGCCAAGAGTTCGGTTTCCCCGCTCATCGACATCATCGTCGAGCCGCCGTCCACTTCCATCTTTTCAAGGGATTCCATTTGGAATAATTGCTCTGTAGGTTCTTCTTCAACAGAGATATAACTGAATGACTGATAATTGACCCCAAAAACCACTACTTTGTTGTCCTCCTGCATATCAAACACGATAAGCTGGTAAACTTCTGTATCCGCAGGGACAAACACAGTAGCGATTGCAAGAGGCTGATTTGTCGTCAGACTGACAACGGCCAGACCTGGATCATCGACTAGCTGAAAAGCTATGCTACCAATACTTTCAAGGTCAGAAGTCTGAATTACCAGAGTAGAGGAACTTGAGCCTTCGTGTGAAAATTCGCCGCCGATTGCGGTCAGAGTCAGGTCGTAGCTTGTATTGTTGGGTTCGGAATCAAGCAGTCTGATTTCAAGAGATTGCGGGCTTGATAATTCCACCGGCCAAGCCGCAGGATCATCCCCGTTAATGTTTAAAAAGATATCTGCATGAGCAAAGCAAGTAAGAACAAGAAAAGCCAAAACAATGGTAAAAAGATTCCAACTCAGGACGGTTTTCTTCCCATTTGTAGCCACTGCAAAACTCACCATAATACCTCCATTTTCTGATTTAGACTATTTAATACAACAATCTCTTCATTGTCAAGCTTTTCTAAACTTTTGGGTGGGATGGCCAAGGAACATCGTATCCCCCTCAAGAGGATTCGTTGCATGACAGACAGGACCTATCGAGAAGTAAAGACTTTATGGACCAGGGCTGGGGGGACCCCCAGCCGGCGGCCTTGCGGCTCCACAATAACGTTTATGAAAAGCTGTCTGTGGATAGCAAGGACCTGATCGATATCCCCCATTACTGGCCCCAGCGGAAGGCCCCGGGCCTGCCTCGCTACCAGTTTATCGCCCGGGAAATTCGCAGCGGCATGATGTTTTTGGCCGATGCCCCGATCATCACGGCCTGCTGAAGGTTGCATTCCTGCCGTGCCGTATCCTTGCCGCGATACGGAAAGCATAGGATACAAAACGGGGAAATGCAATCCGGCAGAGAAAATGAATTGAAATGATGCGGCAAATACAGTACAATCAGAGCAATGAAGTGGGCTATTCAGACGTTCTGAGCACCTTTGTAACCGACTGCAGATGTCGAAAACCCTCTCACATAAGTTGGTACAAAGAAAAAGGGCAGGTCATATGATCACTGAATCGGAAGAGGATAACGATGCCACAACAGGATAATCCACCCGTTACCCAGCGTGCCTACACCCTTCGGCTGCGCGGAGCTGACCCGAGTGATATTTCGTGGCGCAATGCGCTCTGGCAGACCCACGAGGCAGTCAACAAGGGCGCCAAAGCGTTCGGCGACTGGTTGCTCACCTTGCGCGGCGGACTTGACCACACTCTGGCGGATGCCAAGGTCAAGGGTGGGAAGGGGAACCCCGACCGCGATCCGACCGATGAGGAGCGCAAGGTGCGGCGTATTCTGTTGGCCCTGTCGTGGCTTTCAGTGGAGTCGAAACTCGGCGCTCCGCAAAATTACATCATTGCGTCTGGCACAGAGGCCGCCGAGGATCGGAACGGCAAGGTTGTCGCGGCGCTTGAAGAAATCCTTAAAAGCAGGAACCTTGCGGAAAACGAGATTGACAAGTGGAAGAAAGATTGCTCGGCTTCTCTGAGTGCGGCCATCCGGGACGACGCCGTTTGGGTCAACCGGAGCAGGGCGTTTGATGATGCGGTCGAGTCGGTGGGCTGCTCACTCACGCGCGAGGAGGTATGGGATATGCTGGAACGCTTCTTCGGAAGCCGTGCTGCTTATCTGGCCCCAGCGAAAGTCACCGAAGATGAATCTTCAGAGGAAGAGCAAGAGGAGAAAGCGAAGGACCTCGTCCAGAAGGCCGGACAATGGCTCAGCAGCCGGTTCGGCACCGGCAAAGGAGCGGACTTCTTCCGGATGGCCGCCGTATATGGGAAGATCGCGGCGTGGGCTGTCAATGCTCAAGCAGGCACGACCGGGAATCAAGCTATCAATAAACTCGCAGCCGACCTCAGTGAATTCACTCCTGCATCGAACGACCTAAAGGGCGTGCTTGGTCTGATCAGTGGTCCCGGATACAAGAGCGCGACGCGCAACCTTCTCACCCAGATCGACGACAAACCCATCGTTACTCAAGAGGATTTGAAGAAACTGAACAAAACGGCGGCCGCGGATAGAGGAAAATGTGAGACGAACACTGGATCGAAGGGGCAACGAGCATACTCAGACGCCATCTTGAAGGACGTGGAGTCGGTTTGTGGGTTCACCTACCGGGTCGATGAAAACGGCAACGCTGTTTCAGTCTCAAACTATTCCCTGTATGGCGACGATTACAATTGGGGCTCGGCCAGGCATTCCGAGTTCGCCGTCATACTTGACCATGCTGCCCGGCGTGTTTCGCTGGCTCACACGTGGATCAAGCGTGCCGAGGCGGAGCGTCGCAGGTTTGAGGATGACGCCCAGAGGATGGCCAATGTCCCTGGTCCGGTGAAGGCTTGGTTGGATTCCTTCTGCTCGGAACGTTCGGCAACGTCAGGTGCTTTGGAACCCTACCGTATCCGTCGGCGGGCGGTGGACGGATGGAAGGAAGTGGTCACCGCATGGAGTAAGAGTTCATGCAGTACCAGCGCCGACCGGATTGCCGCCGCTCGGGCGTTGCAGGACGATCCGGAGATCGACAAGTTTGGCGACATCCAGCTATTCGAGGCTCTCGCCGAAGACGACGCCGTATGCGTTTGGCACAAGGAAGGCGATGCCGCGAAAGCTCCCGACCCTCAGCCGCTGATTGACTACGCTCTTGCTGCCGAAGCGGAATTCAAGAAACGGCACTTCAAGGTGCCGGCGTACCGCCACCCCGACGCGCTTTTGCATCCCATCTTCTGCGATTTCGGGAAGTCCCGCTGGGACATCTGTTTTGACGTCCACAAAAACGCGCAAACGCCCTTTCCTCGAGCGCTTTGCCTGACGCTTTGGACTGGGAGCGGGATGGAACCAGTTCCGTTGTGCTGGCAGTCCAAAAGGCTTGCATGTGATTTGGCCCTTGGAAACAACCCAAGGAATGCAGGTGCCTCCGCGGTCACCCGCGCGGACAGATTGGGACGAGCGGCTTCAAATGTGACCAAGAATGATCAGGTGAAAATATCGGGGCTCTTTGAACAGGAAGACTGGAATGGCAGGTTGCAGGCCCCCAGGCAGCAGTTGGAAGAAATCGCCCGTTATGTCGAAAAGCACGGTTGGGACCAAAAAGCCAAAAAGATGCGCGACGGTATCCAGTGGCTGGTTACTTTCTCGGCAAAGCTGCAACCGCAAGGTCCGTGGCTCGACTATGCAAAAACAAACGTTCTGAAGCTGGACCAGAAAAACGGTGACATCGTTGTTGCGCCGTCGAATTCCAAGAATGAATGGCGTGGGTTGGCTTACCCGTTCTGGCACTCCGATAATCAGGATGGCCGTAAGGGATTGGCCAAGCATTGTCTTTCCCGTCTTCCCGGCCTGCGAGTGCTTTCTGTCGACCTCGGCCACCGCTACGCCGCAGCGTGCGCGGTATGGGAGGCGGTGGAGAAGGGAGATTTTGAGAAGGAGTGCTCCAAAGCTAAGGAAAAGGGTGCCGAGATTCATTACGGCCCGGATAGATACAAGCCAGAGGTCGCCATCTATGCCCATCTTGTTTGGCCGGAAAAGGCGTCAAACTCTGCCACGAAAAAAGCAAAAACTGAAGGCCGTGACAAGTTCCACCCCGTCACCATTTATCGCCGCATCGGCGCGGACACATTGCCGGATGGCCCGCCGCATCCCGCCCCATGGGCGCGCCTGGACCGTCAGTTCCTCATCAAGCTCCAGGGCGAGGAGGAAGAGGTTCGCGAGGCGTCTAACGAAGAGATTTGGAAGGTGCATCAGTTGGAGTCCGAACTGGGCAGAAGGGTGCCTCTTATTGACCGGCTTGTCAACGCTGGCTGGGGCTGGTCCGACAAGCAAAAAGCGAGGCTCGAGGCGCTGTGTGCATGGGGATGGAAACGGGCAAGCGAAGCCGGGTTTTCTGGCGGTACAGACGCAGACGAGGGCGAGGTTCGTCGACCGTCGCTCTCCGTCGACGAACTGATGTCCTCCGCTGTCCGCACCATGCGTCTTGCGCTCAAGCGCCATGGCGACCGGGCGCGCATCGCTCATTACCTCATCACCGACGAGAAGACCAAGCCCGGCGGCGTTAAAGAAAAACTGGATGAGAACGGACGTGTCGAACTTTTACAGGATGCACTTATCATGTGGCACGATCTGTTCTCGTCCCGTGGATGGCGGGACGATGCGGCAGGGCAACTGTGGAATGACTATGTCGCCAAGTTGTCCGGTTACAATGCTCCGGAGGAAACCGACGAGGAATCGTCAGGGCCGGAGCGCAGGAAGAAGCAAAAGGAGAATCGAGAAAAACTCTACGATGCGGCGAAGGCGCTGGCCCAGGATGTGACCCTTCGGAAGGCTCTCCACGACGCCTGGAAGAAACGATGGAAAGATGACGACGAGCGGTGGAAAAAACAGCTTCGCTGGTTCAAGGATTGGGTTCTCCCACGTGGAAAACACGCCAGTGACCCGGCCATTCGCAAGGTCGGCGGACTCTCCCTTCCCCGTCTTGCCACGCTGACCGAGTTCCGCCGCAAAGTTCAGGTGGGATTTTTCACCCGCCTTCAACCGGACGGCACAAGGGCTGAGACCAAAGAACAGTTCGGGCAGAGCGCCTTGGACGCACTGGAACATCTACGCGAGCAGCGCGTCAAGCAACTTGCCAGCCGCATCGCCGAGGCGGCGCTCGGTATCGGACGGATGAGGCGGCCCATGGAAGGCAAAGACCCCAAACGCCCAGACGTCCGTGTAGACGCGCCGTGCCACGCCATCGTCATCGAAGACCTCACCCACTACCGGCCGGAGGAAACCCGTACCCGGCGGGAAAATCGTCAACTCATGACCTGGTCGTCCTCGAAGGTCAAGAAATACTTGGCCGAAGCCTGCCAACTCCACGGCCTGCACCTCCGCGAAGTCTCGGCGAGCTACACGTCGCGCCAGGATTCCCGCACAGGAGCCCCCGGCATCCGCTGTCAGGATGTGCCCGTCGATGAATTTATGCGGTCGCCGTTCTGGAGGAAGCAGGTTAAGCAAGCGGAGGCGAAGCAGGCCGAGAACAAGGGCGACGCACGTGACCGGTTTCTCTGTAACCTGAACGCAATGTGGAAAGACAAGACTGTAGCTGACTGGGAGAAGGCCGGGGTTATCCGTATTCCTCTCAATGGCGGCGAGATATTTGTTTCGGCCGATTGCACCTCGCCCGCTGCCAAGGGGCTCCAGGCCGACCTGAACGCCGCCGCCAACATCGGCCTCCGCGCGCTTACCGACCCGGACTGGCCCGGCAAATGGTGGTATGTACCCTGCGACCCAGCCAGCTTCAAGCCCATAAAGGACAAGGTCGAAGGCAGCAAAGCGGTAAATCCAGACAAGCCACTGCCGCACTCCACTCAAAAGCAAGATGGCAATGCTGCGAAAGATACTAAGAAGCGCGGGAATAAGGGCGCCGGCAAATCCAAGGAAGTCGTCAACCTCTGGTGCGATATCTCGTCGTTCCCACTCCAAGATAAATCGCGAGAGTGGAAAGAATACGCCGCCTATCAGAACGAGGTGCAATGCCGTATCTTGGAGGAACAAATAAAAGGCCGCGACAAGCAACCGCACGAGGGGTCCAAGGAAGATGACATATCTTTCTGAGAAGGATGCAACCGATGGATGAAAGCCTGTGGCCGGCCCGGAACGTGGCCGAATATGCCTACTGCCCGCGTCTTTTCTACTATATGCAGGTGGAAGGCATCTTTGTTCCCAGCAGCGACACGGAGAAAGGGATGGCTGTCCATCGACGTGTGGATAAACCCAGCGCCGCTCAGGAGAAGGTGGATGAAAGTGAAGCGGACCCCGATCGGCCGAAAACAGTTCGAAGTCTGGCTTTGACGAGCGAGTCGCTCGGCCTTACCGCGACCTTGGACTTGGCGGAAATCTCGGGGCAGACCGCCGTGCCGGTGGAGTACCGCAAGGGGCGTCCAAAGCACATTTCCATGGGGCCGCCTGCCGACGATTGCGGCGAAATGGAGCAAACCCTGCTTTCACATCCGGAGGCGTGGCCCACGGACCGTATCCAAGTGGGCCTGCAAGCCATCCTTCTCGAAAGCGCCGGCTATGCGGTTCCTGAAGCGGTCATTTACTACGCCGGGGAGAAGCTTCGTCTCAGGATTCCCGTTGATGATGCTCTCAAGGCCGAAGCCTTGCTGACCCTGGAAAAGGCCAAACAATGCGCGGAAGGCTCACGACCTCTGCCGCTTGTCAATGACTCGCGCTGTCCGAGATGCTCCCTTCAGCCGATATGCCTGCCGGACGAGGTCAACCATCAGCGCGCCCAGTCTCCAACCGACGAACTGACACCAAGAAAAATCTGGCCGCCGCGCGATGACGGCATCCATGTGGTGGCCCAGCAAGAAGGTGTGAAGGTCGGTGTTCGCGGGATGGAATTGAGGGTCACTGACAAGAATGGCTCTGTGGCGAAGACCGTACCGCTGGCCAACCTCGAAAGCCTCTCGCTGCTGGGCTCGGTGCAAATCACCACCCAGGCAATTTGTGCCCTTGCCGACATGAACACTCCTATCGCGTTTCTTTCACCGGCGGGACGACTGGTGGCCATGATCGATCCGCTCGATTCGGTCAGCGCCGAGGTTCGAAGGTCACAGATTCGCAAGCTCGATCGCACGGAGGCATGCCTCGAACTGGCGCGAGCTCTCGTGTCGGCCAAGATCATGAATCAGCGAACACTCCTCCTCCGCAATCATGATTCGCTGCCTGCCGGCGTCGCCGCCGACCTGGCGAAGGAGGCCAAGAACGCGGCGCAGGCGGATTCAGTGGATGCGGTGCGCGGGCATGAGGGTCAGGCGGCGGCTATTTACTTTGGGCATTTTTCCGGAATGCTTAAGGGCCCGCTGTCGGTGGAATTCGATGCCAATGGCAGGAAACGTAGACCTCCGCCCGACCCCATCAACTCCTGTCTGTCGCTGGCATATTCGATGTTGACCCACGAGTGCGTGGCGGCGTTGCGTCTCGCGAGGTTGGAGCCCTCTATTGGCGGATTCCACGTATCGAGGCCGGGGCGTCCCGCGCTCGCGCTCGATCTCATGGAGCCGTTTCGGCCGTTGATTGCGGATTCAGTCGCGATCACATGCTTCAATCGTGGTGAATTGACCGAGGGGCATTTTCTTCGCACCGCATCCGGATGTTCGCTCACAGACGCCGGAAGACGGAGTTTTTTCAATGCTCTTGGCAGAAGAATGGATACAGAGGTCACCCATCCGGTCTTCGAGTATCGTTTGAGCTACCGGCGAATGATCGTTTTGCATGCGCGAATGATTGCGGCCTGGCTCACGGGAGATATTCCTTCTCTGGCGTTCCTGACCACACGCTGAGTGGCCGGAGGCTAATATGCGTCGATGCTACCTGGTTTGTTACGACATCAGAGATCCAAAACGATTACGGCGTGTCCACAAGGTGCTTAGAGGGTACGGCGAAGCCTGGCAGTTTTCGGTCTTCTTTTGTGTGCTCAAAGATATCGACCGCGTGCGATTGCAGACCGATCTTGAGGAGCAAATGAACCAGAAGGAAGATCAGGCGATGATTCTGGACCTTGGCCCTCACGAAAAGGAGGTGCGTGAAGCGGCCACGGTTATCGGCCAACCTCTTCCCGAACAGCATAGCGGCATCGTTGTGGTTTGACATGATGACCATCGAAAGGTATAATAAAGAGAGAATGAGAAATTTTATCATATCGTTGAGGTTTGACATGATGACCATCGAAAGGTATATTTTTACATTGCCTCTACAGGAGGCGAGAATGCCAC
>ERZ795046.3639-NODE-3639-length-11990-cov-10.600419_pt1 | contig 11990 bp, 8 predicted proteins | sample MGYA00375130_ERZ795046 | MGnify/ENA primary metagenome ERZ795046 (study PRJEB30175, sample SAMN05720202) | activated sludge metagenome | isolation source: anaerobic digester from wastewater treatment plant | place: Japan | collected 2015-05-15 ...
TACTTACTATTCGTAATGCTGCAAAGGGGTATACCATGTCTGGGATATTTTCTGATAAAAAAAAATAAAGTTCTTGATAAAAATGAAATTGATTATATAATTAATATAATTTTATCTTGGATAAAAAATGAAATAAATAAAAATTAAGGTGATAAGAATGAATAACATAGGAAAACAAATAAGATTAGAAAGAATAGTAGATAGAAATTCAGGTCGAACAGTAATAGTTCCATTAGACCATGGTGTAACAGTTGGTCCGATAGAAGGATTAATAGATATGGCAAAAACAGTAAATGCAATAGCAGAAGGTGGAGCAAATGCTGTTATAGGTCATAAAGCATTACCATTTTATGGACATCGTGGTTATGGAAAAGATATAGGTTTAATTTTACATTTATCAGCAAGCACAAAATTAGGACCAGACCCAAATAATAAAGTATTAGTAAATAATGTTCAGCGTGCAGTAAAAATGGGCGCTGATGCTGTTTCAATACATGTAAATATAGGTGCAGAAAATGAAGCAGAAATGCTTAGAGATTTTGGAATTGTATCAGAAGAATGTCAGGAATGGGGAATGCCATTAATAGCAATGATGTATCCACGTGGACCAAAAGTAAAAAATGAACACGATGTAGAAGTAGTAAAATTAGCAGCAAGAGTGGGGGCAGAATTAGGGGCGGATATTGTAAAAACAAATTATACAGGTTCACCAGAAACATTTGCAGAAGTAATTCGTGGCTGTCCAGTGCCAGTTGTAATAGCTGGTGGAGAAAAAATGGAGACAGATGAACAATTATTAACAATGGTTGAAGAAGCATTAAGTGTAGGTGCAAAAGGTGTTTCAATTGGAAGAAATATCTTTCAGCACTCAAATCCATATTTAATTGTAAAAGCCATTAGTTCAATTGTTCACAAAAATTTAACAGCAAAAGAAGCATTAAAAATATTGAATGAATAAAATATATTTAGTGCGTTGCGTATAATTTTATATTTATTCTAATTCAAAAGAATAAATATCAGTTATAAGCAGCACACTCAATAAGTATAATATTAAGGAGGTTTTATTTATGAGAATAGGTGCAAGTGTCGCTGTTATTACACCATTTAAAAATGATGAGGTTGATTATCAGGCATTAGGTAGAATTATTGAATTTCAAATTGAAAAAGGAATTCATTCAATCGTTCCTTGCGGAACAACAGGCGAATCAGCAACATTATCATTAGAAGAACATGAACAGGTAATTGAATTTGTAGTAGAAAAAGTAAATAAAAGAATACCAGTAATTACAGGCGCTGGTTCAAATAATACAAAAGAAGCAATACGCTTAACAAAACATGCAAAAAAAATTAAAGCTGATGCTGTCTTATCAATAACGCCATATTATAATAAGCCAACGCAACAAGGATTATACGAACATTTTAAAGCAATTTCTGAAACAATCGATATACCAATAGTAATGTATAATGTGCCAGGCAGAACAGGCGTAAATATGTTACCAGAAACAGTAGCACGATGTGCTGAATTAAAAAATATAATTGGAATAAAAGAAGCAAGTGGCGATATAAATCAAATAACAGAAATAATAAGAATATGTCCACCATCATTTCAAGTAATTTCAGGTGATGATGGTTTAACATATCCAATTTTATGTTTAGGTGGTAAAGGTGTTATTTCAGTAATAGCAAATATAGTTCCAGATAGAGTAGCAAAAATAGTTAATGAATTTGATAAAGGCAATATATTAGAAAGCAGGCGAATACATTTAGAATTAATTCCATTAGTAAAAGTAGCATTTATAGAAACAAATCCAATACCAATAAAAACAGCAGCAAGTTTATTAGGATTATGTGAACCAGAATTAAGATTGCCATTATATAAAATGCAAGAAACAAATAAACAGAAATTAATAAGTGTCTTAAAAAATTTAGGAATATATAATTCTTGACTAATTATAGAAAAAAATTATAAAATTAAATAAAATATATTAATTAATAAAAAGGAGGCAAAAATGGCAACAGTAGAATTTAAAAATGTAAGTAAAATATATAGCGGAAATATTAAGACAGTAAAAAATATAAACTTAGAAATAAAAGATAAAGAATTTATGATATTAGTAGGACCATCAGGGTGTGGTAAATCAACAACATTACGAATGATAGCAGGTTTAGAAGAAGTATCAGAAGGTGATTTATATATAGATGGGGTACGGGTCAATGATTTGCCTCCGAAAGATAGAGATATAGCAATGGTATTTCAAAACTATGCATTATATCCACATATGAGTGTATATGAAAATATGGCGTTTGGTTTAAAGTTAAGAAAATTTCCAAAAGAAGAGATTGATAAGCGTGTAAAATTTGCAGCAGAAATATTAGGATTGAGTTCATATTTAGACAGAAAACCAAAAGCATTATCAGGTGGCCAAAGGCAGAGAGTTGCTGTTGGTCGTGCAATTGTTCGAAATCCAAAAGTATTTTTATTTGATGAACCATTATCAAATTTAGATGCAAAATTAAGAGTGCAGATGCGTTCAGAATTAAGTAAATTACATCACAAACTAAAAACAACAATGGTATATGTAACACACGACCAGATAGAAGCAATGACAATGGGCGATAGAATAGCAGTAATGAAAGATGGAGAAATCCAGCAAGTAGATACACCATTAAATTTATATAATTATCCAATAAATAAATTTGTGGCAGGATTTATAGGAAGCCCTGCAATGAATTTTTTAAATTGTAAAGTAATAGAAATAAATGGTGAATATTATTTAGATGAAGGCGCAAATAAAATAAAAGTTTTACCACACACAAAAGAATTATTAAAAACAAAAGGATATTTAGGTAAAGATATTATACTTGGTATAAGACCAGAAAACATTTACGATAAATTATTTTATCCAACAGCTGATGCAGCACATACAGTAAAAGCAATTGTAGAAGTAGTAGAACCAATGGGCACAGAAGTTTATTGTTATGCAGCAACAAAAACACATAGCATAACAGCAAGATTCACAAACAATAAACCAGAAATAAATCAGGAAATAGACCTAGTGTTTGATATGAATAAAATTCATCTAATTGATCCAAAAACAGAATTAGTTATAAGATAAGATTTTTTAAAAAATTTATTTTATGAATTTAGATAGCGAATGGGGAAAAAAGATTTCATTTAAATTTATAAGAATTTTTTCTATAATTTTATTTTTTATTTTTCCTATCTTATTTTTATTTTTAGGAGTAAATGAATTAACTGATAAAATAACTCTAAATATTTTTGGGGAATATAAAATTAATTTTGTTTTATACCAGAAATACTTTTATTTTTTTTCCTTTTTATTAATCTATTTTCCTTTGCAATTTATATTATTAAATTTTTTTCATTATTTCACTCTTTTATTTTTTAATTTTATTATTACAATTATTTATTTAATTTTTTCATTATTTATCTTTTTGAAAAATATAAAATTAATATCACTTCATTCTTCACAAACATTATTCTTTTTATCAAAATGGGATTACTGGTCAAGTATTTTCATTTCTTTAATTTTTATCTGGCTATTTTTTTTTATTGCGTACAAAGCAAAAGAAAAATTTGAAAAAGTTCTTATTGATTTAAATGTAAAAGTAGATAATATAAAATTAAAAACAAATGAATTGAATTATGAAGCACTTGATTTAAAAAAAAAATTTAATGGCATAAAAGATTTAATCAACAAATTTAATTTTCTAAATAAACTTTCAAGTAGTTTTAGTGCAGAATTAAATAAGGACACAATAATAAAATTATGTGAGGATACATTATTACAAATTTTTAAATTAGATAACTACATTATAACAATATTTGAAAATAAAAAACTAAATATAGAGAAAGATATAATTATTGAATTCAAATCAATAAATAAAGAATTAATCTTATATATAAAAAATATATTTTCACAAAAAATATCACCAATTTTTATTCCTGATATTGATAAAGAAATTTTATACAATGAACTAAAAGATAAAATCTCATATAAATCATTTATTTGTATACCATTATTAAGTGGAAATACTTTATTTGGTGCAATTGCAATTTTTAATATGGAAAAGAATTTATTTACCCTTTCACACTTACGATTATTGTATTATTTAGGAAACATTTTTACAGTTGCATATTGTAATTCACTTTTATATGATGAAACAGAGAGATTAGCACAAAAAGATGGTTTAACTAATTTATATAAAAGATGGTATTTTGAAGAAGAATTCAAAAAAGAAATAAATATCGCCAGCAGATATAAAAAAGACATCTCAATCATTATGCTTGATATAGACCATTTTAAAAAAGTAAACGATACTTATGGACATCATATAGGTGATAAAGTATTATCAGAAATAGCAACTAAAATTTTAAAAGCATTAAAAAATCCTTATGAAATTGCTGCAAGATATGGTGGCGAAGAATTTATTATTCTTTTGCCAGCAACAGCAAAAAATAAAGCAATTGAATTAGCTGAAGAAATCAGAATTTCAATTGAAAAAGAAATTAAATTAGAACAAATAAAAGAAGTAATCACAGCAAGTTTTGGAGTAGCATCATTTCCTGCTGATACAAATGATATAAATAATTTGATTAAATTTGCTGATAATGCCTTATATAAAGCAAAAAATAATGGTAGAAATAAAACCTGCTTTTATGATTAATAAAAATAAAAAATTTATTTTATTATTATTATCTCTTATTTTAATTTTACAAATAATTTCATTATATTTCTCATTTGATAAAAATAATATTAATAAAATAAATGGTTTATTTCCATTAACTTTATTCTTTTTTTTCCTAGCAGCATTTTTCTTTTTTTATCTAATTATTAATAATTTTAAAAAAATTTTTTTATATTTTTTTTTATTTGATATTATTACTTTTTCAATTATTTTTCTAAGTAGTTTTATTCCATTTCTTGAAAAATTTTTTTGTTTTGATATTTATATAAATAATTATATATACAATATTATCAACTTTAATTTTGTGATAATTATCACATATTTCTTATTTAGATTTTTTTCAGAAGAAAATTATAAAAAAAATTTTAATACTATAAAACCACTATTAGAAAACTATGAAGAAGAATATTTATATATGAATGAATATTATAGATTAGAAGAAACAAAATTTAATGAAATAGAAAAACATTCAAAATCATTAATAGAAATATTTGACCTTGCAGGCGAATTACAAAAAGAATTTTTAATCGATAATTTTATGAAGAAATTTATTTCAAAAATAAATGATATAATTGAATTTGATAAAGGATTATTCGTAATATTATCATTTGAAAAAAAAGAGCCAGAACTATATAAAAAATATTATATAAAAAGTGAAGAAAAAGATTATGAAAAAATTGAAATTAATACAATTTTATCAAATATCATAATTCATAAAAAAATATTATTTTTAAATCATAGCATAACTAATATTTCACTTGAATTACTTGAGAATTATAATATTTTAATAATTCCATTAATAGCACAAAAAAAAATAATTGGTTTTTTTTTAATTGAAAGAATAAACAGAATAAATTATAATGAAAATATGTATTTTAAAAAAGAAGATATATATAAATTGCAGGTAATAATTTTGCAAACATCAATAAATTTACATAAATGCTTTTTATATGAAAAATTACAGAAACTTGCAATTTATGATAGTTTAACTGGTTTATTTGTTCATAATAAAATAAAACAAAATTTAGTTAAAGAAATAAATCGTTCTAAATATTATAATTTATCATTATCATTATTAATGTGTGATATTGACTTTTTTAAAAATTTTAATGATACTTATGGACATGAAATAGGTGATGAAGTTTTAAAAACAGTAGCAAATATTTTAAAAAATTCAATAAGAGAATCTGATTATGTTGGTAGATATGGTGGAGAAGAATTTATGATAATATTAACAGAAGCAAATAAAGAAAACGCAAATAAAATTGCTGAACGAATAAGACAGAATATAGAAAGTAATTATATATACTATAAAAATAATAAATTAAAAATAACAATCAGTATTGGTATATCAACATATCCAGAAGATGGAAATGATGAAGAAGAGATTATTAAAGCAGCAGATAAAGCATTATATACTGCAAAGAAAAAAGGACGGAATAGAGTTGAACTTTATAATAAAGAGGAGAAATAAGCAATGAATAAACTTACTAATAAATATTTAGGAGAAATTTTAATTGAACTTGGTTTTATTGAAAAAGATGATTTGAATGATGCATTAAAAGAACAAGAATATTTAAAAGAGAAAAATATAAGTATTTTAATTGGTGAATTACTAATTCAAAGAGGATTAATAACAGAAGAACAATTAAATGCAGCATTAGAAATATTTTTTTCAAATTTGGTTAATAATCCAGATACAGAACCCTTTTTAAAAAGCACAGCAAATTTAGCGCTTGAAACAATAAAGGGTAAAAATAGCGGAATAGAAAAAACAGTAAAAAAACAAAAAGCACAATTATCATCAGAAGGTAAATACGCTATAGTTTATAGAATAAATTTATTAAATGAACGAATGCAAAAATATTATAAATCAATAGAGCGATTAAAACAAATGAAAAATGAAAAAATAACAACAATGGGGATAAAAAATTATGAAAAGCAAATAAATGATATAAAAGAAAAAATCAAATTATTAAAAGAAGATTTAGAAAATTTTGAATAGAAATGATTTCTCAAAAAAAATATAATATATTTAAAATACTAATTTTTATTGGCTTACCAATCTATATAATTTTTCTTTTAATTTATTTTAGTGGGGCAATGACAAAGGTTCAAAATATTTTTTATGACCTACAAATGAGAAAACGAAAAAATGTGCAAATTTCAGACAAAATTATTACAATTGATATTAATGACCAGGCAATAGAAGCATTTGGCAGATGGCCCTGGAATTGGAATATTCATTCCTATCTTGTTGATTTTTGTAATTTATTTGATATTCAAATGCTTGGTTTTATTGATATAAATTTTGATAAAGAAAATAAATTAAGTTTTGAAAATTCTGATGATATTAATTTAATTAAAAATATTTTAAATGAAAATTTAAAAAATATAAATGTATTAAATGAAATAATAAATTCATTACCAGATTATAATCAGTATTTTTATAATTCACTTAATAAATATAAAAATACCTTTTTTTGTAATACTTTTAATTTTTCAGAAGAAGAAAAAATTGACATAAAAGAAGCAGAAAAATTAACTCAAGAACAATTAAAAAAGAAAGATAAAAACGAACTTGAAAAAATAAAATTGTTTGAAAAATATGCAGTTAAAACTGAAACAATTCAATCATTTAAAATAGCAACAGATTGTATTGTTCCAGTAAAAGAAATAATAGAAAAAGCAGCAGGAATAGGTTTTAATAGAATAATATTAGATAGTGATGGAATATTAAGAAAATATTTACTTGTTATAAATTATAATAATAAAGTTTATCCATCAGTAGCATTAATTATGGCAGCAAAATATTTTGGTTGCCCTTATGATAAAATAAAAATTGAACCGGGTAAATATATTGAATTTACTGAATATAATAAGGAAAAATTTAAAAATATAAAAAACAACATCAGAATACCTATTGATAAAAATGGTTTTATGAAAATAAATTGGATTGGCACTTATGATAATTCATTTCCACATTATCCATTTGGTTTTTTTGCATTACACTATTCATATTTTTTATGTAAAAATGTTTTACATAATTTATCATTTCAAAATACACAACCTGATGTATTGCAACAAGAATTATTAAAAATATTAAAAGAATCAAATATATTAACACAAGAACAAATAGAAATATTATTAACAAGTTTTACAATTGCTTTTTATTTTGAAGGTTTTATAAGAAATAATACCAGTTATGCAGAAGCACTTCAAGCATTGGGATTGCCAGATAATGAAAATTTAAAAAATATCTGGGACCAATTATATTTTAATAATTATGCAGTTGAATTATTAAATAGACAACCAGATTTATCATATAATTCATTAATTGAACAATTAAAAATTACAAATTCAGAAGACTATAAATATTTTTTTGAAATGATGAAATTTTTATATAAAAAAAATAAAATTGAAGAACAGAGACCTTTATATTTTCCAGAAGAAAGTAAAATATCAATCAAAGATAAAACGATAAATTCATCATTATTAGATTTACGCGGCAAAATTATATTTTATGGTTTAACAGCAACAGGTTTAAATTCATTTAATCCTACACCTTATGAAGATAGATATATGATGTTAGGTTTAGCACCAAATGTTTTTAATACAATAATTAATCAAAGTTTTATAAAAAATATATCAATATTTTATGAATTATTAATTCTTTTTGTTTATGTTTTTTTTACCATCTTTATAATTATATATTTAAAGACAATCATCTCAAATATCTTATTTTTCTTAATTTTATTTTTACATATTTATATTTCGTGGTTTTTATTTCAAAAGCATAATTTAATTCTCGATATACCAATTTTAATCCTTGCATTATTAACATCATATTTTACAACAATATTATATAAATTTTTTCAAGAACAAAAAGAACGAAAAAAAGTAAGAAATATGTTTTCAACAATGGTATCACCAGAAGTATTAAAAATGATGGAAGCAAATCCAGAAAAATTTCAATTAGCAGGCGAGAAAAAAGAAGCAACATTATTTTCTTCTGATGTTTCAGGATTTACAACAATATCAGAAGGAGTAACAGCCCAAGAATTAGCAGAAATATTAAATGTTTATTTAACTCCAATGAGTAATATTATAATGAGTTACAATGGTTATTGTGATAAATACGAGGGCGATGCAATTAAAGCAGATTTTGGTGTTCCTTTACCTGATGAAGACCATTCCTGGAAAGGATGTTATGCAGCATTATTACAACAACAAGAATTAAAAGTAATACAAAGAATGATTCTAATAAAATATGGCGTAAAAATATCAGCACGAATGGGCGTAAATACAGGTATTGTCTCTGCTGGTAATATGGGTTCTGAAAAAAGAATGCAATACACAGTAATGGGTGAAGCAGTTGCACTTGCGGAAGAATTAGAACCAATAAATAAATTATTCGAATCATGGATTGCAATTGGACCAACAACTTATGAAAAAGCAAAAGATAAAATTGAAGCAAGATTATTAAATTATATAATTATGGGAAATGAAGAAATAATGCCTGTATATGAATTACAGGGTTGGAAAAAAGAAGCATTTTTATCTTACTGGCAGGACAAACCAATACCACAACTAATATTAGATAATTACAGAAAAATGACACCTGAAAAAATTCTTGGTTATTTACATTATTTTGAAACCAGAAAATTTCCTGATTCTGAAATGTATTCTTATATGAAAAACTTTTTCTATTCAATGAAAGATATTTGCATAGAATATATTAAAACAAATGATATTAAAATTATTGCGAATATAAAAGAAACAGTAAAAAATTTAGAAGAAACAATTGAAAAATATAATAATTTTATTAATGAAAATAATTATGATAAATCTTTAACAAATGAATATAATGAGTTATATTCACGATATGATAAATCAAAAGGTTGGGAAAAAATTATTTATTTATTAAAAAGTAAAACAAAAAATTTATTAAGAAAATTATTTTCTATTTCTGATAAAATCGAATTAAGTATATTTAATAAATTATATAGTGATATAGATGCTGTTGATAAAAGAATTGAATGTATAAATAAAAGAATCCGTTTTCCAGAAAAAGATGATTTAATTGGTCTGGAATTAGCGAACAATCTAATTAATTTAGTTGTAGATGATAAAACAATCAATCAGATAGAAATAGAAAAAAAATTAAATTCACTAAATAATAATATACAAATGAAAATTAAAGAATTCTGTGAATATATAAAAAACAATGCAAATTCTTATCATCAATTTTTAGTTAATTATTGTTGCGTTGATGATAATATAATCAAAGTCAGAGAAATATATAACCAGGCAAGAGAATTATATAGAAATCGTAAATTTGATGAAGCAATAAAATTATTTAATGAAGCATTAAAAATAATACCTGATGATAGTCCTTCGAAAAAATTCATTAAAAAAATAGAAGAATTTAAAAAGAATCCACCACCTGAAAATTGGAAGGGTGAGTGGTCTGGTGAAGTATAAAAAATATTTTAATTTTTTTCAGACAAATATTTTAAAACAGAAGTAACAGCAATAGCACCATCAGCAACAGCAGTTACAACCTGTCTTAACATAGTATTGCGCACATCACCAGCAGCAAAAATATTCTGTATATTTGTTTTTAAATGTGTATCAGTAATTATAAAACCTTGTTCGTTCAATTTTATTAATTCTTTAATAAATTCTACATTTGGTTTTTGTCCAATAAAAACAAATAAACCATCTACATTTATTTCTTTTTCTTCATTTTGATTTATATCTTTTACAATAATACTTTCAACAAAATTTTTTCCTTTAATTTCTGAAACAACAGAATTTTTTAATAAAATTATTTTAGCATTTTCTTCAACTTTCTTTTGTAAAATTTTAGCAGCACGAAATTCAGCCCGACGATGGATTAAATATAACTTATTAACAAATTGAGTTAAATATAAACTTTCTTCTAATGCACTATCACCACCACCAATTACAGCAACAATTTTATTTTTAAAAAATGGGGCATCACAAGTTGCACAATATGAAACACCTTTACCATAAAATTCGCTTTCACCTTTTACATTAAGTTGTTTTGGAGAACTCCCTGTTGCAATTATTAGTGTTTTAGTTGAATATATTTTATTTGAAGAAGAATTTAGATTTATTATATCATTTGATAAAGCAATTTTTATAATTTCATCAGTGATAAATTTTGTTCCAAATTTTTCTGCTTGTTTAGCCATTTTTGATATTAATTCAGCACCACTTATTTCTTCGACAAAACCAGGATAATTTTCAATTTTAGCAGTATTAATTATTTGACCACCATAACCTATTTTATCAATAATGCAAAAATTTAAATTTGCTCTGCTTGCATAAATTGCAGCAGAAATACCTGCTGGACCAGCACCAATAATAATTAAATCATATAACATTTTTTCCTCCAAAAAAAATTTTTATTTATTCTTGACAGATAAAATAATTATATATAATTATATTTTTCAATTCAATAATTAAATAAAAATTTATATTTAAAACAGATATGGCAAATTGGACTATTGAAGATTCAAAAAAATTATATAATATTGATAAATGGGGCAGTGGATACTTTAATATAAATAAAAAAGGGCATATTTCAGTTTATCCTTATGCTAATTCAAAAAATTCAATTGATTTAAAATTATTAATTGATGATTTAATCAAAAGAAAAATAAATCCGCCAATATTATTGAGATTTATGAATATATTAGAAGATAGAATAATAAAAATAAATAAAGCTTTTCGTGCAGCAATAGAAGAGAATTCATATAAAGCAAATTATCAAACATTTTATCCAATAAAAGTAAATCAACAAAAAGAAGTAGTTGATGCAATTGCAAAGTATGGTAAAAAATATAATATTGGATTAGAGGTAGGTTCAAAACCAGAATTAATAGCAGCATTATATATTGCAGTAGATAAAAATATTCCAATAATTTGTAATGGTTATAAAGATAAAGAATTTATTGAAACAATTTTATTTTCATCAAAAATTGGTTTTGATATAACAATAATTGTTGAAAAATTATTTGAATTAGACATAATAATAAATTTATGTAAAAAATTTGGAATAAAACCAAAATTAGGAATCAGAGTAAAATTATCAAGTAAAGGAACAGGGCGGTGGTCATCATCAGGTGGTGTTGATGCTAAATTTGGTTTAAGAATAAAAGAGATAATAACAGCGATTGATATTTTGAAAAAGAACGATTTAATAAATTCATTACAATTATTACATTATCATATAGGAAGTCAAATAACAA
>ERZ795046.3640-NODE-3640-length-11988-cov-18.952820_pt1 | contig 11988 bp, 8 predicted proteins | sample MGYA00375130_ERZ795046 | MGnify/ENA primary metagenome ERZ795046 (study PRJEB30175, sample SAMN05720202) | activated sludge metagenome | isolation source: anaerobic digester from wastewater treatment plant | place: Japan | collected 2015-05-15 ...
GAAAACCGTTGGGCGTTTACGCGCCCCGTGGGTTCGAATCCTACTCCCTCCGCCATAATGAAGTTCATAGATGTTCACAGTTGTTCATAGTCGTTTTATAAATCCTTTATTATCAACGGTTTACGATATTTTAGTCGTTCATAGTTGTCCATATTTGTATATTGACATCCGTGTATTTTTGCGGTAACTTTTACAGTAACCAGAAAATAGTCCTCAAAAGTTACCGTAAAGGTAATTACTGTATTTTTTTTATTTTAATAGAATGCTGGATAAGGAGGAAACATGGCCTTAACAGATATAAAACTCAAAAACGCAAAGCCAAAGGATAAACCATATAAACTATATGACGAAAAAGGACTATACATAATCATTACTCCAAAAGGAAGTAAATGGTGGAGATTGGATTATTCTTTCGATGGAAAGAGAAAAACCATAAGTCTTGGAACATATCCATCTGTAAGCATTAAAGAGGCGAGAGATAAAAGAGATGAGATGAAAAAACTTGTCAAAGAAGGAATTGATCCAAAAACAAAAAAGAAAAAAGCAGATGAACATTTCTTTAAAGACATTGCCCTGGAATGGTTTGAAATAAAAAAGCAGACATGGGCAAAAGGACATGCAGAAACAGTGCTTGGAAGAATAAATAAATACATTAATCCTTTTTTTGGTTCAAGAAAGATTACAGAGATTACAGCACCGGATATTTTTAATGTCCTTCATTCGATTCGGAATAAAGGTCATGCTGAACTGGCAAAAAGAATTAAACAAGTAATGAGCATGATTTTCAGATATGCAATTGTAAAAGGCATAGCTACTGTAGATCCTGCAGCCTCTCTGGGAAGGGATATCCTGCCTGGAAAAAAAGTAAACCATTATCCAACTCTAACAGACGAAAAACAAATTGGAGCACTTATGCGGGCAATAGATGGATATGAAACACTTATTACCAGATATGCATTGAAACTACTCGCATTGACTTTTGTCAGGCCGGGAGAATTAAGACACATTGAATGGAATGAAATTGATCTTGAAGAAAGGGTATGGAAGATACCGGCTGAAAAAATGAAAATGAAAAAAGAACACCTGGTTCCCCTTTCAGAGCAGGCAGTAAATGTTCTTAAGGCATTAGAACCATTTACAAAAAATCACAGTCGATATGTTTTTCCTTCTTCCAGGGACAAAAACAGGCCAATCTCTGATATGACGTTAAACGCTGCATTAAGACGTATGGGATATAACACAACAGAAGATATAACCTCTCATGGTTTCAGGGCCATGGCAAGAACTGTTTTACATGAGAAGCTCAATTATCCCCCCGATGTTATAGAGCTTCAGTTAGCCCATGCAGTTCCTGATAGGTTAGGAGAAGCCTATAACAGAACAAAGTTTTTTGAAGAAAGAAAAAAGATGATGCAGGACTGGGCTGATTATTTAGACAAAGTCAAAACTCTTATTTAATTTCTTGAACATTCTATTTCTTTTGCTATTTCTCTGAGCTTCTTTTCGTCTGCTCCTTTAAAGAAGGCAAGCATAATTTTTTCCACTTCAGTATCCAACCATATGGATGCATTACGTCCTATCTTTTTTGGTTTTGGAAAAAGTCCTTTCCGTATATACTCATACAGCATGGTTTTGCTAATTTTCATCTTTTTTATTACATCTTTTGGTCTTAAAAATTCCATTGGTCACTCTCCTTCGCAATAAATTATTATCTATATAAATATTACCTCTGTAATACATATTACCTTTAAGTTATGCCTTTATAAGAAAATGGCCGTTTTTTTAGGAAAGCAGGGTAAGCAAAGTTATTCATATGTCTTTTGGATGAAGAATGTTTATAAAGTGAAAATTAAAAGTGTAGAGGGCTGTGGTATATGCCAGCCATGTTTGGCATATGACATAAAACCTGCTATTCGTGTTAAGAATTAAAAAAAATGCAAAAATTTCAAAAAATTTAAGTTCGACAGGCTAGCCTGTCAAAAATTCAAAAATTGTAAAAATTGACATTTTTTTCATTTTTTGCCATTTGCCATGTTTGGCATATGACATAAAACCTGCCATTCGTGTAAGGCTATTAATTATTTCTTATTTATTTTTGTGGCATTGATTTATGAATTAAAAAAAACTGCTAAATTTTAAAAATTTGCGACTAGTCCAAAATTTCAAAAAAATGCAAAAATTTCAAAAAATTTAAGTTCGACAGGCTAGCCTGTCAAAAATTCAAAAATTGTAAAAATTGACATTTTTTTCATTTTTTGCCATTTGCCATGTTTGGCATATGACATAAAACCTGCCATTCGTGTAAGGCTATTAATTATTTCTTATTTATTTTTGTGGCCTTAATTTATGAATTAAAAAATTGCTAAATTTTAAAAATTTGCGACTAGTCCAAAATTTTAAAAAAATTGCAAAAATTTTAAAAAATTTAAGTTCGACAGGCTAGCCTGTCAGAAATTCAAAAATTGTAAAAATTGACATTTTTTCATTAATGAATAAAATACCCCAATGCAAAGCACTGGGTTTATTTATTGATGCACCGTAATCATAAATCCCTTTCGCCTCAAAGGGAGAATTTACATGCAGGGATTAAATCTTTTTAATTTGGAGTTTTATCATGTTTATTGGCCGAAAACGTCCTATATGAGACAAGTTTTTTTGTTTGTTCGATGTATGGCCGTGTTGATAGAAAAAGTGCATCGTCTAATGATAAGTTTTTGTCTTTTGGTTCAATCATTGTTTGAAACTTTTTCATAAGTTCTTCTGATATTTTCTTAGATATTTGATCTTCTTCCTCTTTTAAAGACAGTAGTTTTTCTTTTAAAGGTTCTATTTCGTTGTTAATATCTTCCGATATTTTCTTAATAATTGGTTGAAATTTATGATTTATCTCTTTAAGTCTATTTTCAATATCTTCCACTTCTTTCAGATTTAGTCGGCCATTATTGTTTAACTGAACCCTAAACTCGTCCTTTAGCTTCTGTAATGCTATCTCAACTTTTGATTTAAGTTGATTATCTAAGTATTTATTAAGATTTTCCTCTACAATTTTTTTAAACAATCCCGGTTTAATAGCTTCTAATGCATCGAGTTCAGTTACAGTTCCTTGGCCCCTTTTTGCTGGATTTTTCGGGAGTCCCTGAAACTCTTTTTGTTGTAATTGTTCTTTAGTTAAAATAATTGGATATACAGCAACTACTTTATCTTTTAAATTCCCACGTCCCTTTTCAAGGGCAAGTCTATGCTGAATTGTTCTTGATACCATAATAGGCATATTTTCACCTGCTTCATCGTAATCTGAAATATACAAAATTACAGAAGGTTTATCTGTTTTAAATGCTCTTTCCTTTAGAAAACGTTCTATCCCCGTAATGCTCGAATATCCTGTATTCTGCACCAGAAGAATTTTATAATTAGTACATATTTCTGTGAGTATGTCATTCATGGTGGCTTTTTCTGTCCAAATTTCCAGATGAACCGGTTGAAGGGGACCTAAATAATTAAAAATTAATTTTTCATCAAATTCCAATTCAGGCAGTATCAATTTTACTTCCCCACTCTTGGAAGCGTCAATTCCGGGTAGCATCCAACTCATGGGTTTTACGTCCCCTTTAATATCGAACCTTTCTATGAAAATGCCCTGTGGTTCTGGATTTCTCATATCAACAATAAGAAGGGGATCAATAAGCTCGAGTTCCCTTGCGTATTTTGAGGCCTCTAAAAGATAATTCCAGAACTTATCTTCATTTTCATAGGGTATTCCATCATGGGTTTTAATGCGACTGGTTTCAGGCTGAGAAACTATCTTATAATGCAAACGTCTCAGGTGAATCTGCTTTCCTTCGGGGTTAAGTTTTTTCCATATATCCTTAAACCATTGAGCCTTTCTTACTGCAGTTTCTCTATTATGGAGATAAAAGGGATCGTTTCTTAATACCGTAAGTGATGATTTTTCTGGAAACTGTAAGTTTTCGAGCTGAAAGTATTTCTCCAGCAAGTTTCTTTGTGCCGAAATGGCGCTTTTAACTTCTAAAGCTATATTTGAATCTTGTTTATATGTTTCCGATTTTTTAGGTGACTTAATTTCCCTATTAATTTTTTTTATAATTTTTTGAAATAAGATCTCTATATCTTTAACTATTTTTTCTGGCACTTTCGGCAACTTTGAATTACCTGTTCTGGGAATAAATGGGGTTGTAATATTGACATAGAAAAATAATGGTACTTCAGGCACGTCACATGAGAAATGAACATTAATATTAATATTAACTATTATACATTGTTTTTTATGGGAAAAAAATGAAACTGGAGTGATCGGTATTGGTGTTCTGTTAATAAAGAAGTATACTTTATCCTTTTCAGAATATGAAATTCCTTCTTTTGCCCAAACTTCAACAGCATATGGAATGGTAGCTTTAATATTAGTTTCTTCATTTGGATGTTTAAAAAAATCATGTTTAAACAAATAATAAGGAAAATTTTTTAAGTTACCTACCAACTCAAATTTCTTGGGATTTATTGTCTTTGTGACTTTCTGTAATTCATTCAAAATAGCAATGGCTTCACTTTCAGAAAAATTTTTTGAGGATTTACTGTTAAATAACTGTTTTATTTTATCGTCAAGTTTACGGTATTTTAATTGATGTTTTATTCCAAAAATTTTCTTTAATACGTTTATAATTTTTTCTTCATTAGTTTCAATGCTATTTAGAAGCACATAAAAGGATTGTTCGTCATACCAGTGAGGAGAACTTGGACCGCTATAAATTTTTCCACCAGACAGTTCAATGGCATGTAAACCCCATTCTAAAGTACTTTCATAAAACGTTGTTGATTCAGGGAACATTATCTCAATCCTTGTTCCAGGTCCTTGATAATCTCCAACAACACTATATTTGGTTCCATCTTTTAGGGGGGTAAGCACTAAAATTCTACCTCTGGTTGCTACAGTCATTCTGCCCTTATAGCAGTATACAACCCCCATAACAAATCTCAAACCTCTACCCATTGCTCCTCTTCTCGGGTAGCGATCACCTTTGGTAGAATAAGTTTTTCTGTTTATTGAAAACAAATAGGCTATATCTTCATCTGTTCCATCGATGCCAGGCCCATTATCTTGAACATAGAAACCATTCTCTTCAAGTTTTCCTATTTCGCATTCTCCAGCATCTAATGCATTATCGACCAATTCTTTCACAGCCAGTTTAATATGATATTCGGATTCTACACCAGAGGCATTAGTTAAACCATCAATAGAAAGATAATCAAAATAATCATCGGAATGGAATATAAGCATAAAAACCCCCTCTTTTAATAATTCTAAATTTACTTATCGATACAAATAATAAAAAATTAAGTCTTTTATCCGATAACTTCATAATAAAAACACCCTATAAAATATAATACTTTGCCATTTTAATCCTCGAATGGCCAAGCTCTTCTGTTATTCGTTTAAAGGCTTTTTCCTGTGTTTTTTTATCATCACTTTCTTTTGTGTATTCTTTGTATTGCTTTTCAGCATAATTTGCCCTGAATGCATGGGTGCCCGTGTATACTTCATGACATTTATTTGCTGCCCTGTGGACCTCATATGTATATTTTTTAAGAAATTCTGTCCAATTTGTGTTGGTTGAATTAAAATAATCTTTTATTTCAAATGCAGCCTTTAGAACCTCTGTAAGTTCATCCATTCTTTCAGAAAAATCTATGACCCTATCTCTTCCACCTTTGGATTTTTGTATAAATATATGTCTGGCACTTGGGTTTGTTGTTATCCAGCTTACAACCTTTTTTATATCCGATACCCTTGCACTTGTTTTATATTGAATGATGGCAGCAGATTTGAATACAGGTGTCTTTATACATGAAATAACCTTTTCTGGGTTACTAAAAGGTATGGTCCTGCCTGAAGGTCTTGCCATTTGAGACCACATTTGTCTACTTTCATCTATAAAATCAACGAGGTCCTTTCTGCCTAAAATAAAAAACAGCTTTATTAAGGCAGATGCATTGACCTTTATTGTTTTTTCAGTTACCTTTTTTTCAATGAGATTATTAAAGTGTACATTTATATGTTCCTTGCTAATCTTGTTTATCCTTTTTACATCTTTTAAAACCGTATCTTTAAAATTGTTGATAATGCCTATGTATCTCTCCATTGTTTCATAGCTATGGATGAAAGGAGAATATTTAAATTTATTTTTAATATTTTTCTTGGAGGTGCCGATACCTTTTTTAAAAAACTCAATTGCCTTCGAAAATGAATATGACAAACTGCTTTTGTAACTTAATTCTTCAAGCAGTGGCCTAAAATGATTCATTTTATTAACCTCCTTTCTCTGGGCATAGCAATCCCCTTTATCCTTCAGTTTCTCCACGCGGCCACTAAGGCTGGCCTCACCCCCACTTAAATTCCCCCCGAGATTTAAAAAATTGCCATTCGTGGGCCAATGGCAATGCCTTTTGTTATTTTCCATGCTACACCTCCTGTTTTTTTATCTCCACCAATACATTATTAAAGTGAAGATAATTATAAAGTTACCTTCCTTTATTTTCTGTTCTGGTATCACAAAAATATGACACCAAATAAACACCCTTTTTTTCTGTATGGCCTATATCCTGAGACCGGGGGAAGTCTCATAAGAACCATACATATTAAAAATATTTTTCGAAATCTACTAAATCTACCTATTATATATATTACCTCTTATATAAAACCAGGACAGGGTCTTTCCGTAGATTAAAATTAGATTTTATTTTTAAGGGGGGATTTACTCTTCTTTGAACTCTAAGATGTCCTCTACCCTGCATTTAAAATACCTGCATAGCTTATCCAGGACATCTATGTCTATTCTTTTAGACTTTTCATAATATAACAAGGCAATGGTGTTTCTGTGGACATTAATTGCCCTTGATACATCGGCAATCTTTACCCTCTTTTCACCCATGAGCCTCGATAAATGACACTTTATCATAAAACATATAATTGCATTAATAAATATGTATAGTCAATAAAATTGTTATAATGTCATCTTAAATGTTATGTTGACAAGTTACTGTTTAATATATATAATATCTTTTAAAATGATATTTTATTTTTTTGAAAGTCAAAATGGACATTAGATTGATACCAAATAAAAAGATAAACGGTGTATTCCAAATAAATGGTTACAGAATAAAAAAGGCAAGGAATGGATGCGACTACCTTGTCCTTTCTCTATCTTTAGAACATATAATCATAAGGGGTTACATCTGGAATGACTGTTCATCTATACTGAAGAACCTGCTTGAAACAAACCTGGTTATAATTGAGGGTATAGTAAAGGAACTATACGAGCAGTATATAATAGTCATTACCAGCATCACACCTTTTAAAAAAGATGATACAAAGGTAAATATAAAAGATATCTCTGGTGGGCTTATCAGGTTATTGAACTCAATTGAGGATACATACTGCAGAAGGTTAATAGACTTATTCATAAAAGACCAGGAGTTTTTGAAGAAATTTATTCAGTATCCTGCAGGCTTAAATATACATCACAATAGATACGGTGGGCTTCTCGAGCATACATACAGGGTTATGTATCAGTCCTATCTTACCCATATGGCCTATAAAGAGGTATTTAATAGAGACCTGCTTCTTACAGGGGCATTTTTGCATGATGTGGGAAAGGTGATTGAACTATCTCAAGATAATAATTCTTATACCGATGAAGGCAGGCTGCTGGGACATATAAACCTGGGGATCATGATGGTAAATGAAAAGATCTCTAATATAAAAGGTTTTCCAAATAAACTTGCACTATCCATAAGGCACATGATAGCCTCCCATCATGGAATAAAAAGGGGTTCAGATGTGGCACCAAAGACTGCTGAGGCATTGATACTTCATAGAATAGATGGATTGGATATTATGATGGATAAATTAAAGATGATACAAAAGTGCAATGGATGGAGTGCATACGACAATGTGTTGCAGACAGAGGTGTACTTTGGGTAATTTTGTAGGATTTAAACTTCTATCACGAATCTTGATTCATATTTTACACAAAGTTTAGTTTACTTGCAAAGAACCACTAAAGGCATAACCGTTCGATAATTGTTGTTGATAACAGCCGTTAAATAGTTTGTTTGAGTTCCCATATGCCGTGAGGTGAATCATTTTTCAGTATGCCCTCTCTAACAAGAGTATTTCTACACCATTGTGCTGTATTTTTCCAGCGGACTGATTTGGGGGTTGAAGGAAGGGGTTCATAATCGTATTTGGTCAACTTTTCTTTCATTTTTTCCTCTACGAGGTCCAAAACTTCACTCATCTTAGCTTTACCTCCAAGCTCTTTCAATGCTTCTATGATGGGTATACGAAATTCATCCTCAGGGGTTCTCAAACCTCGTTTAAGTTTTTCGCCTACCTTTCTTTTATGCCTCTTTGATGATTTAATCTTTCTAACAGCAAGGGTTTCCCATTCTTTTTGGAGTGTTTTTACTTTTTCACGAAAATCAGCAAGCCTGGTGGCCTCCTCAATAGCCATACGAGCCAAATCATAATTCCCTGATTTAAAGGCTTCAGCGCCTTGTTCGTTTAGGCTATTTGCTACTTCCTCAATTTCTTCAAGAAGTATTTCAAAGGCGATTCCAACTTCGTTCCTTTTCATAACACCCCCTTATCAAAAATAGTTTTAGCTTAATATAATTACCATGGCCTTGAAATGGCTTTCATTATATCTCCTCTACTTAAAGCCTTAGAGCAAAGTTCCCACTTTCTCTATCAGGATCAATCCTTTCTTCATAAAGCATTTAAAAGACATTTTTTGCCTGTTCTCTCAGGTGGATATATTTGTCAAGCATTTCATCAAATTTTAAACATTTTTATCCATCCGTCTTCAATTACGTCTGGAAGGTTTCCAAAAATGTCATATCTATCCTTCATCCTTTTTGAAAGGGTCTCGTAAACTTTTTCATCCTACGTTCCATGATATACAGGATTTAACAAACCTACAGTGGTTCGTGCCTGTCCTATCCTTTTGATTATACCAAGCCTCTGTTTAAGCCTTAAAGGGTTCCAGGGCAGATCTATGTTTATAAGTGTCCCAAGCTTTTGAAGGTTCAAACCTTCACAGGCTGCATCAGTTGCTACCAATAACCTTATTTTGTTTTCCATCACGGCTAATTTTATGTCCTGCCTTTCTACAGTTGAAAACTGACCCTTTCTATAAATCCCGCTCTTATCTCACCCTGCATAAATGGCTACAGGCTCATCAGGTAAAACAGATGTAATACCTTCTGCTGCTTTCACTGTGTCATAATACTGGCTAAATACAACACAGCTGTGTTCCAGCCAGTTTTTTGTATATGTTAAAAACAAATAAATTTTGTATGATTTTATCCAATATATATGAAATTTTATGGTACATTACAATATTAATCGTAAAACATATAAATTTTATAAGATTCTCTATGTAATGAGCAAATCAACAATTATTTTTCAGGTATTGAAATATAAATGTAGTTCAGACATTGCTTTACAGGTTAACAAATATGTTTTGGGCAACATTCCGTTTAGGGAAGTGGATAGCCCTTCCAAATCAGGGATATGCCTTTGGGCAGCTCTATGTTCCTTTTCATCGTCTCTCAAGTCACACGTATGTGTTGGTGGATAATACAGTGAGTATTAGGTATGGCATGTCACACAAGTAACCATGCCAGGCTCGATTATACCATGCCAGTAGTGCTGATAAATGCGTGATCATGCTTTCTCATCCATGTTGCCGTCCAATGCTAATCCTTGCTCCTTCCCATTTATTCCAAAATCGTCTTTATATCGCAGAGATGGGTCTCGACGAACTGAATAGTGGTTTCAAGATCGCCGAGTCGCAATGGGAATTCTAATGAGTCCATATTAAGAAGGGCCTTTCTGAAACCGGCCATGGCCACATCGTTCTTCTTGACAAGTTCTTTGTACATTGCCGCGCAAAGTGGACATAGGGCTAAAAACTGCGCCTCGTGCTCCCTGGGAAGAATTTCTTTGCTAAACATTTCAACGGCTTCAAAATAATACTCACCATCGAGTTTCTTAAAGGGCATTTCCTTCTTGCATATCTGACACACCATTTGGCCGTCGTCGTTGGTGTACTGTTCCCTGAGCCACAGCGAAGGATCTATGGCGTCTCTGTTTATACGAACGCTTCTTTGGCGCTCTTCAAATTCCTTTTTTGGGGATTCGAAAATCTGTTCTTTGACTTTTTTCTGCCTACGCTCACGGTTTGTCACAGATCTTGTTGGGAACATTACAGTCTCTCGTTTCTTTAGTTCTTCAAGCAAATCAGGGTACTTCTTTAAGGCCTGGGCATATTTTAGGATTTCCGGCTGGACACCCGCTTCCTCAGCGAGTTTGGCTATAATATCCTTCTTCATCCCGAGTAAGTCAGCCAGCTTTTCATTTCGTTCGAACTGTTCAGGAAGATCATCGAGGCTTAGATCGGCTGGGCGATGAAATTTTCCATCTTTTCCCGGTAACCACTTGCTTTCTATAAGTAGACGGCCAAAGGACTCTGATATGCGCTCTTCCTTGATGCTATTTTCATAAGTTTGTCGGGATGATTTCTCAATCGTCCCTCGTATGCAATCAGCGTTAGGGAGTACAATTTTGTTCCAGATAAAAATGCTCTTCTCTATTGTCGGTGATGCAAGGGCATTAGCTAACCCTTCGACTTGAATATTTGGATCAAAGCCATTTAATCCTCTACTGTGGTACCCACGGGAATTGGAAATTATAACAAAGCCATTATTGTCCGCATCTTCCTTTACTACTTTTGGGCTATCTTTAACTCCAAGTTCTCGTAACATTAATAATAATTCATCAGGATAATCATCGATGATAAACCACGCTTCAGTATAATTGTCAAAATAGTGATTTAAAAGATCATTCCTCTTATATGTATCACTAGGAGCTTTGTATTCAATCTTAAAGCCATTAGTCGCTCTCACGATTGGGATATTAGGTATGACTAACTTAAACAATAATGGGATAAATTTCCCTGGTTCATCATTAGCAAAATAATCCTCGTATTCTTGCAAATCCAATTTGCCCAGTAGTATTTTCACTTTGGCTAATGAACTTAAACTACTTTTGAGCGGCTCATTCAGCAGCCTATTAATCTTTTTGAGGTCTTCAATATTTTTCTTATAATTTGCTTTAACCCTATTTTCTTCAGCATATTTTGGCAAGATGAACTCAATTATTTCTGCAAATAAGTCAGGCTCAATCATTCCAAGATTTTTCAGAAAATCAGAAGCATTCTCATTGCCAATGATGCTTATTTTTATTGTCGGGAAATTTGTGGTTACCGCAGATGGTAGATAGGCATTCGGCGTTCCATCGCTTTTGAATGGAGTAACATGAGAATTATCCTCAAGACGTATAAATTTTCTTTTTCTTAAAGGAGCATCAGGCTTTTTCCACAGTTCAGTTCTATCAGCGCCTAAAAAAGTGTAAAAATTAATGATCCATTCATCAGATTGGTTTTCTAAAAAATGATCCGTTAACAGATCAATAAATCTTTCTGGCCTCACCTCTTCAATATCAAGTTGTTCCATTAGATAACGTCTCAATTCGGGTTTTTTGTCCTGGGTGATATCAGCTACGAGCCATTTCACTAATTTAGTTGTATTAAATAAAGAGCGGAGTTGTTCAGATGTTAGTAAATCCCTCAAGTCAGCACCACGAGCGAGTTTTGCATTTTGCGCTGAGACGAAACTCCCGTCGTCCGCAGGTAACAGTTCCTCGGTCTTGAGAGCCTCGCGAACAGCAACAAAGATTGGATAGAACATGTCATTTTCAGGAAAATCATCTGGTCTTATGGGTAGTGTTTCAAGCAGAGAAACACTTATTAACCCAAGACTTTTTAATTGGGCCAAGGAGTCGACTATTAGATATGCTGTTTCTTGAATAAGTTTCTTGTTCCAATCGTCATCTTTCGGGATATTATCCCT
>ERZ795046.3645-NODE-3645-length-11973-cov-12.572579_pt1 | contig 11973 bp, 9 predicted proteins | sample MGYA00375130_ERZ795046 | MGnify/ENA primary metagenome ERZ795046 (study PRJEB30175, sample SAMN05720202) | activated sludge metagenome | isolation source: anaerobic digester from wastewater treatment plant | place: Japan | collected 2015-05-15 ...
AAAAAAAATTGAACTTCAAAATTAACTATTTTATTGTAAACAAAAAAGTTAAATTTTCATATTTGAGTAAAATTCCTTTTCTGCTTTAGATAAGGTATTACAAAATTAACGAAAATAGCTCTCAAATTTTAAAAAATAATCTATCTTTTTTATTGAGAAAGATATTTCTTAAACCCTTCAGTATAAATTACTTGATCTTTTCCTTGATTGTCCACATATATCAAGTAACTGTCTATTTCAGGTAATTTTTTACAAAGTTCCAAAGCACTATCCACACCTAATACCATAAAAGCAGTGGCATAAGCATCTGCTTCAATGCAGGTTGGTGCTATCACAGTGGTGCTTAGCACATTGTTATTCACTGGAAAACCTGTTCTTGGATCGATAATATGAGAGAATTTTCTTTCTTTTTTGTAATAAAATTGGCGGTAATTGCCTGAAGTCGCCAAAGCTTTATTGGAAATATGAATAATGGTTTGAATTTCGTTTACCATGTTTGTACTATCCTCAATTGGTTTATCAATTCCAATACGCCATTTTTCACCTTTAGGATTCAGTCCTTTACAAACTATTTCACCTCCAATTTCTACCAGATAATTCTCACATTGATTTTCTTTTAATAATTGACCAATTACATCAGCAGAATAACCTTTGGCTATGGCACTCGCATCCAGCATAATTCGAGGATCATCCTTTATTAATTTATGATTTTCCAGATGAATTTTCCAATAACCAACATATGGCAAAATATTCTTTACCTCAGGTGCTTGAATTCGGTTGGTATCATTTGTTCCAAATCCCCATGCATTTACTAAAGGTGATACAGTAATATCAAAAGCTCCGTTAGTTTCTTTTGAAATTTTTTGAGCTACCTGAAACATTTTTTCAAAATAGGAATCAGTAACTACCGAAGTATCATTTTGATTGATACGGGAAATAATAGATTGTTTATTGAAAATGGAAAGTGAATTTTCAAATTCATGTAGCCGCTCTTCTATTTTTTTCTGTAAATCAATTTGTTGTGGATGTTGGTAAGTAATATGATAATAAGTTCCAAAAATCCTTCCTTCATTATGAATATATTGTTTTCCCTGCTTGTTTTTGCTAAAGATGAAAAATATTATTAATCCGATAGCCAATAGGGCAATTAAAGAATAGATTTTTTTTCTGTTCATCATAAATACACTGTTTTCAATTATCAAAAATTAACGGTTCGCCTTTTATACTTTCGTCAAAATATCCTTCGTCATAAACTTTGTGACCATTGACCCAGGTTTTAACAACTTTTGAATCAAATTTAGTTCCTGTAAAAGATGACCAGCCACACTTGCATAGCAAATTATCAGGCGAAACTTGCCAGGAACACGATGGATTAATCAGCACTAAATCAGCATAATAACCTGGTCTGATAAAACCACGTTTTTGAATTTTATAAATAACAGCAGGAGCATGGCACATTTTTTCTACTACTTTTTCCAGTGTAAAAATACCTTCTTTTACCAATTGTAACATAGCGGTTAGCGAATGTTGTACAAACGGTGCTCCAGAAGCAGCTTTTAAACAAGAACCTTCCTTTTCGTTCCACAAATGAGGTGCATGATCAGTCGCCACCACATCCAATCGATTATCATTTATAGCTTTTCTCAATGCTGAACGATTATCTTTGCTTTTAATAGCAGGATTACATTTGATACTATTTCCTAATTGTTCATAATCCTCATCAGAAAACCATAAATAATGAATGCAGGTTTCTGCTGTTATTTTCTTCTCATTCAATGGAATACTGGAAGAGAACAATGATATTTCCTTTTCAGTAGAAACATGCAACACATGCAAACGACTTTGATATTTTTCTGCTAATTTTACAGCTTTCGTTGTAGCTCGATAACAAACATCTGTATCTCGAATTAATGGATGATAAAAAATAGGGAGCTCCTCTCCTATCAAATTTTGATAATAACGGATATGTTGTTGAATCATTTGTTCATCTTCACAATGAACAGCAATCAGAAAGGGAATTTCAGCAAAAATTCGTTCTAAAGTCAATTCATTGTCAACCAGCAAATTTCCTGTTGATGACCCCAAAAAAATTTTGATTCCACAAACACGATGAATGTCTGCTTTTTTAAGTTCTTCGAAATTATCATTGGTAACTCCAAGATAAAAAGAATAATTTGCAAGTGATTTTTCTGATGCAAGTTGAAATTTTTGCTCTAAAGCCTCAATGGTTATTGTGGGTGGAATAGTGTTAGGCATATCCATAAAACTGGTAACACCACCTGCTACCGCAGCCTTGCTTTCGGTATATAAATCGCCTTTATGAGTTAAGCCCGGTTCACGAAAATGAACGTGTTCATCAATTACACCAGGCAAAAGCCAATAACCTTCTGCATCGATTTCATCGAAAGGTTCTTTCAATTGAATATCTGCTTCATTCGCATATATTGCTTGAATAAATTTATCTTTTATAAGTACCGAACCTATAAAAGTTTCTCCTTCATTAACAATAGTCGCATTTCGGATTAATTGAAATTTATTCATAAATTATAAACATTGCTTGGGGAAGGATTCGAAAATTATTTTTTCTTTTGTGGATAATGATAAAAGAAACTTTGAATTTTTAATTTGATCACCCCTAAAAAAGCCTCACTAAAAATTCCGCCACTCATTTTGGAAGTACCTAATTCTCTATTTATAAAGATAATGGGTATTTCTTTTAATGTAAAACCACTTTTATAAGCTTTGAATTTCATTTCGATCTGGAAACCATAACCTTTGAAACGAATTTTATCCAGTTCAATTGTTTCAAGCACTTCTCTACGATAACATTTAAAACCTGCAGTAGTATCTGTAATTTTCAGACCTGTTACTAATCTTACATAAATAGAAGCCATATAAGACATTAATACTCTTCCTAAAGGCCAGTTAACTACATTTACACCAGTTAAATAACGAGAACCAATTGCTAAATCAACTCCTTCATTAGCACAAGCTTGATATAATTTCGGTAAATCATTTGGATTATGCGAAAAATCGGCATCCATTTCATAAATATATTTATAATCTCTATCTAATGCCCATTTAAAACCCTCTATATAAGCGGTTCCAAGTCCTAATTTTCCTCCTCGTTCGAGAAGAAAAAGTTTTTCAGGAAATTCTTTTTGTAGATTTTTTACAATTGCGGCTGTCCCATCGGGTGAATTATCATCAACAATTAATATATGAAAATCATAAGGTTGACGAAAAACAGCATGGATAATATTTTCAATATTTTCCTTTTCGTTATAGGTTGGGATAATAACTAAATTTTCAGGCATAAATTATTAATTTCAACTTGCGAAGAATCATTGATTGATTAAAAAATAAATATATTCGATGGTTGAATTCTTTCTAAAACATTTAATTGAACATTTTTTCCAACGATAATTTTATTATTTTCTAAATGCTTTTGAACAGTGTTATATGCTATTGTTGGTAGATTATTTTCTTTACTGAGATGACACAAAAAAATATTTTTGAGCTTTTCTTGATAATTTTCGGAGAGAAAAATTCCCGCTTGATCATTGCTCAAATGTCCTGTATCAGAAGCAATTCGTTCTTTTAAGTAAAAAGGATACGAACCATCCCATAACATTTTTTCATCATAATTTGCTTCTAATACCAAATAATTTGCATCAGTTAAATAAGTTATAATTTCGTTGCTAATGTAACCCAAATCAGTAGCAAAAACAAATTTTTTCTCTTGATAAATTACGACATAACCTACACTATCAGTTGCGTCATGAGAAACAGGAAAAGCCGTAAAACAAAAATCTTCTATGGTTATACTCTCCCATTTTTCAATGATTTTTTTGCTGAAAGTCAAATTTTTCTTTACATAAAAGCTTTTTTGGATACCTTCGTGAACTTTTTTCGTCGTAAAAATAGGTATATGATATTTTTCACCTAATACGCCTACTGATTTGATATGGTCAGCATGATCGTGAGTAATAAAAACACCTAAAATATTTTCAAAATTAAGTCCAATATTGTACAGATATTTTTTTATGTTTCGTATGCCTATTCCTGCATCAATTAAAAATCCATAGTTTGAATTGCCTATAAAATAACAATTTCCACTGCTTCCACTTCCAAAACTTTGAAACTTTAACTGAGCCATCACTTTTTTGAAGGCAAAAATAAAAGAAAAAAGTTGAATTAAGTGCACAAAATTTTAGAAAATTAAATTAAGTGATAATAAAATGAGGCATAAAATATAAAAAAACGAAACAGTAATAAATAGTTTTTACTGTTTCGTCAGGATAAAAATTTTACATTAACAATTAATCAAATTCTACATCATGATGAGAACCATCGCAAAAAGGCTTATTTTTACTGTGTCCACATCTGCATAAAGCAGTTTTTCCAACTAATTCTTTTTCCTCGCCCGATGGCAAAATTAATTTAACATTACCACTTATAACATACGGACCGCCTTTCATTACTTTTATTGAAATTTCATTTTCCATGATTTTTTGTTTTTAAATGTTATTTACATAAAAACAATTTCAACAATAAAAAGTTTCAGGTAAAATTAACATTATTAAAACATTAATGTTAAAAATTGAAAATAAAATTTTAATGTAAATTATTTTGAATAAATTTTATCTCACAATTACGCAACTCTATGGTTTTTTTGTCTATTAAGTCTTCCTGATCGGTAATTTCTTTTTCCAATGCTAATATTTTCAGGGCAAGTTCTTGCTTTTTATTTTCATTTTGATCATATTGCAATCGCAATTCCTGCAACTGCATTTTCTTATTCTGCAAGTCGGTATTTAATTTGTTTAGTTCGTACCAACGTTGTATGGATTCTTTACTTCGAAATTGCGTGACATCTGTATAAATTAAAGTATCATTTATTATAAAACTAAATTTTTTTTCAGGCTCAAAAATATTTTCTTTATTCTCTTTTTCCATGTGATAATCAACACGATGTACCTTCCTAAATGTTTTTAGTTTTGCTACTTCTCGAATTGAATCTAAATTATTAGATCGAATAATTTTTTTTGTTTCATTAGGAACAAAGGTAAAAATAGTAACTTTCCCTTCGGGCAAAAAACGATCGGTAGCAAACCAACCTATATTATGCAATTCATCAATCACCATCATATAGTCATTATAAGGCGAATTGTAAGGCATTCCGATATTGTCAGGAATGAAAAAATCGTTTTCTGATGGAACATAACGGGTAATAAAAATGTCATATCCTCCTATGGAATTTTCACCATCAGATGCAAAATACAGGGTAAGTCCATCCAACATAAGGAAAGGATAATTTTCATTGGCTGAAGTATTAATTTGATTGGAAACAGGCTTAGGATTAGACCACTTTTCTAATAATTTGTAACAAGTAAAAATATCCATTTGCCCACGAATAGAATCAGAAAAATACATTCTGTCTTGACGTTCAGTAGTATAAACTATTTTTTCTTCCGCTCGATTTTTTAATTGAATGGGACTGGCACTAAGGGAACCTAATTCATGAGTAAAATTATAAAAATTTAGAAATTTACTTTTATCTACTATCATACTATCTATTATTGAAATATCATCTACTCTTTGAATAAAATTTTCAGCCAATTGTGCTCTTTTCAATGCAAGTTTGATTTTATCATAATCTGCATCATTTTCTTTTAAGGTAGTAAGGTATCCTTGATAAGCATTTGCAGATTCTGAAAAACGATAAGCTTTCATGTACAATTCACCTAAATATTTGTTTCGTAAAGGATATTTTGTTCCAGCACGTTCAAAATATTTGATAGCATTTTCATCATCATTTAGTTCATAACAGCAACGTGCATAACGATAATTATATAAAGCACTTTTTGGATTTCGTCGTAACAAAGTTTCATAAGCTTTTTTTGCTTCGAGATATTTTTTTTGCTGAAACAAATTATCTGCCTCCTGGGGTGTTTGTCCCAATACTGAAAAGGAAACAAGTAATAATAATATAGAAAATAATCGGTATTTTTTTTGTAAGTTAATCATCATTTAAAAATCGTTTAACAACTATTTTAAAAACGAATTCAGTTAAAAATGGATTTATTGCAAATTTTTTGTCGCATTTTGGATAATTTTTTGGGCTTCAGCTTCTGCTTCACTGTTTATTTGATCAACTTTTTTCTGGGCTTCGTCCAATAATTTTTTTGCAGTAGTTTCAGCTACTTTTTTAGCCACAGGATTTGTAGCCTTTGCAACAAGGGCATCGCCTTCTTTACGAGCCTCTTCAAGAATTTTTTCACTTTTTTTCTGAGCCTCTAATCGAATTTTATCAGCTTGTTGTTGAGCTTCCTGTAAAGCTTTTTCTTTTTGTTTTTGAGCCTTTTCTAATGCTTCTTGTTTGGCTTTATCTACTTGTTTTGCTACTTCGGCTTCTACTTTTAATTTTGTTTCATCTACTATTTCACTTAAAGTATTCATGACATCCAACTTAATTTTTGGTTTATCATAAGTACCTGTAATGTTGACTTTTACAGTAGAAAAACGTCCTATGTTCAGTTGATCAGGTAATTGGATAATTCCCTGAAAATCAATTTCTTTGTTTAGACTCGAACTACCACCTAAATTCATTTTTATATTTGAAATTTTAAAATCAAAAGGTTTTATAAAGATTTTACCGTTCAATATTTCAAATTTTAAAGCAATATCTTTTAAAGTTGGTTGCATAAATTCAGGACGATTCAAATTATTAGCCAAAGCATTGAAAATAGGAGAATTTTTTATTCCAACTGCTCTGGTTGAAAAAACTCCATTCGCATTTAATGAGGTTAAATCTAAACTCATATCATTCTTTAAATTTGCACCAAGCGAAAGATTCGTTGAAAATTTTCCATCAGTATTTTTCAAAAATGGAACCAGTTTTTCCATAAATCCTATTTGAGTAAAAATTTTATTAATAACAACACTATCAATGTTTAAATCTACTTTTAATTTTGGATTTTCTGGCAATAAAGTACTGTACAAACCTTTTGCTAAGATATTTCCACCAAAAGCCTGCAATGCAACATTTTGAAGTTTCAATTCTCCATTTTCAATTTCTAATTTCCCTTTAATGTTTTCAAAAATCATTTTATCAAACTTCACTTTATTTAAGTCAGCATTTACAATAAAATTTATATTTTTGGGAATTTCCAAAACTTTCTTTTCTGTTGCACTTTCGTTATCGGGCTGTGATGTAATAAAATCATTTAAATTGAGATAAGAAGACTGTGCATTTAATTGACCACTTAAAGTTTTGTTTTTTAATAAGTAAGCTATCAGGTTTTCAAGCTTTCCTTGAGCTGATAAATTGTTTTCACCTATTTTTAGCCCTGATAATGATAAATTTACAAATAAAGGATTCATCAATAAACTCGCATTATTAATGGTGATTTCCTGTGGATAAAGATTTACATCTTTCATTAAAAACCTTTCCAAATTTAGTTTCCCTTGAAAATTAAATTTATCATATTGATTATTTTCAATATACGACATTCGTCCATTTAAACTGGCATCTACATCAAGAAGTCCATTCAATTTGGTTTTATCACCAAATGGATAAAAATCTTTAATTTTATCCATTTCAATTTTTCCTTGAGCAACTGCCTGAATTTGTGGATCAGAAACAGGGGTTAAAATTCGGCACGAAACAAAAAAGGGTTGTTTATCTAATACAAATGAAACCTTAGAAATATCCACCACTGTTTTATCTAAATTACCATCAGGATGGAATATTTGAGTAGCTATTTGGATATTCTGAACAGCTTTAGGTAAAGAAGGATAACGAAACCAGCCATCATCTACATTTAATTTTAAGTTAAAAGAAGGATAATTATCTTCTTTCATTTCCCCTTTTACTGAAGCATCGAGAGAAATTTTACCATCCGCTTTTAATTCTTTGAATGATTGATAATACAAAGCTGGTATCAATGACAAAATCGATTTAAAATCAACTTTATCGGCTAGCAATTTTAAATCCATATCAAATCCATCATCCAAAACTTTCAACCAACCATTTATAGAAAAAGGAAGAGCATTGATGAGAATTGAATTATCACTCAATTTAAACATCATGTTATTCAAATCAGCATCAACATCTACTTTTAATTTTACATTAGCTTTTGAAAGATATGCCACATTGTTCATCCAAAAACTCAAAGAATCAATTCTGGTATCGGTTTTCAACAATGAGCTGTCAGCAGTCAAATCACCACTGGTATGATGATTCAAATTGCAGACTTGAATTTTCATATTTCCTTGTTCATCAAGATAAGTCAAATTTATATTTTGCAAAATGACATCTTTTAATTTTAAATGAAAATTCATTTTTGAAGTATCTTTTTCAGCTTCTGGTTTTTCTTTAACTATATTCCAATTTGCTTTTCCATCAGGTAAAACATGAGCTTTTACTTGAGAATTGGCCAAAAGAATTTTTGAAATATCGTAACCTGTATCGGAAAAAAAACTTTTTAAATTCACTACTGCTTCAATTTTTTCAGTAGCCAATAAAGTATCCTTTTCAAATTCATCTATTCCAATGATTTTCAAGTTTTTAATTTGTATAGAAGCATTGGGGAAACGACGTATGAAACTTAGCTGAATTTTATCGAAATCAATATAAGCAATTAATTGCTTGTTTAATTGTTGCTTTGTAAAATCAACAATTTTACCTTTAAAAACAAAAGGCAAACACAATAATATTATAAAAAACAATGCAATAACTGCTAAAATAATCCACAGTTTACGCCATTTAGATGTTTTCATATTTTTCTGAATTTAAAATGATTGATTTATTTTTCAAAGATAGGATTAATTTAACAAAAAATAGAATAATTAAGTGATGCTTTTTCAATCAATTTAATCAAAAAACATACCTTTGTATTTTAAAAAAGTAAACATTTTAACTAAATTTTAAAAGTTTTTTCGTAATCATTTTTCCAAAAACATAACTAATCATGTCGCATCACGAACATCAAGATTATCAAAAACATAACGATATAAAAAATATTAAGACAGCTTTTTTTCTTAATTTTGGATTTACCATTTTTGAAATATTGGGAGGTATTTTTACTAACAGTATTGCCATTGTTTCAGATGCCGTACATGATTTAGGCGACAGTCTTTCGCTGGCTTTGGCATGGTATTTTCAGAAGAAATCCAAAAAAAGCAGTGACAAATCTTATTCATACGGTTACAAACGATTTTCGTTGCTGGGAGCAATTTTTAATTCTATCATTCTTTTAGTAGGAAGTTTTATTATTCTTTATACTGCTATTCCACGTTTGATTCATCCTGAACAACCTTATGTAAAAGGAATGTTTTTCTTTGCCATTGTAGGAATTTTGGTAAACGGGAGTGCTCTTCTTCAGTTGAAAAAAGGTGATTCGTTAAATGAAAAAGTAGTTTCACTTCACATGCTAGAAGATGTACTTGGCTGGGCAGCTATTTTAATTGGCACCATTATTATGTATTTCTGGAAAGTTCCTATTGTTGATGCCATTCTTTCCATTATGATTGCTGTTTTTATTTTATACAATGTTTTGAAAAATTTGCGAAAAAGTTTGCATATCATTTTACAAGGAATTCCTTATGAAGTAGATTCCGAAGTCATCAGTCAATATCTTTTGACTCAAGAAGAAGTGGAAAGCATTCACGATTTGCACATATGGTCCATTGATGGCACTTACAACATACTTACCGTTCATATTGTTTTAAAACAATCCACGCCCATGAGCAAGATAGCCCTGTTAAAAAAAAAGTATCGCAGTGGACTTACATCGCTTGGCATTGAGCACGCCACCATTGAATTTGAAACCTCCGAAGAGCATTGTTCAATGGAGCAATGTGTAAGTGAATAATTTAGAATGATTTAAAACATTATTTATTCTCTTTATAAATTAGCTTCTCAAAACAAAATAATTAAGGAAATGTCTTTTTAATGATTATTTTTGTAAGATTAAGCAAAAATAATTGTGACACAAGCTGAGTAAAATAATTTTATGCTTCAGCAAAATATTTTATTAGCAAAATCCATATAGTCTTATTAATATACCAAGTGTATGGAAAATCAAGAGAGAACAGCACAAGCTATTCATGTTACGTGGGTAGGTTTTTGGACAAATTTCATTTTAACTATTTTTAAACTATTAGCAGGTTTTTTCGGCAAAAGTACTGCCATGATTGCTGATGGTGTGCATTCGTTGTCTGATTTTATAACCGATGTAATTGTTATTGTATTTATTGGAATTTCAGGAAAAGAACGCGATAAAGACCATCAATATGGACATGGAAAATTTGAAACGTTTGCTTCATTTCTGGTAAGTTTAGCATTGGTAGTAGTAGGAGTATTTATTTTTTTGAATGGACTTACAAAAGTAATTCAAATTATTAAAGGGAATGTAATAGAACCGCCTTCGATGATAGCTTTTGTAGCTGCTTTAGTAAGTATCGTGACAAAAGAATGGGTATATCGTTATACAGTAAAAACAGGAAAGAAAATTGATAATCAAGCTGTTATAGCAAATGCTTGGCATCATCGCTCGGATGCATTTTCTTCCCTTGGTACAGGTATAGGTATCGGGGGAGCAATTTTTTTCGGGGAACAAGCTCGGATATTAGATCCCATAGCTGGAATTATTGTGAGCTTTTTTATTGTTCAAGTGGCAATTAAAATTTTAGTACCCAGTGTAAATGAATTACTTGAACGTTCACTTCCAGAAGAAACCGAAAAAGAAATTTTTCAAATTCTCGAAACAAATCCTGAAATATTATCATATCATAATTTAAAAACCCGTAAAATTGGAAATATATTTGCCATTGATGTTCATATCAAATTAGATCCTTCCACTACTTTTGTACGTTCGCACGAGGTTGCCACAGACATTGAAAATAAACTTCGAAATCGTTTTGGGAAACAAACCATTATCAACATTCATACAGAACCTTTTAATGAAGAAAAAGATAAAAAAATGAAATAAATTTGACAGGATTTATTAGAATAAAGAAAATTATTCTTTTTAACTGTTCGGCAAGACGTTATAAAAAGCAGTATAAGCATACAAATTCAAAGAAAACAATCCCCGCATTTAATAAGATAATAAAGTTGGAAGAAAAAAATTTTCGGCGTTATGAAGGTTATCAAGTTTTATTCACGTTTTTATTCATTATAGTATAAAACTTGAACTTGGATATGCTGAAAATCAAATAAATAGAAAATTATTGTGCGCAGAATGAGACTCGAACTCACACGCCGAAGCCGGCACTACCCCCTCAAAGTAGCGCGTCTACCTATTCCGCCATCTGCGCAAAATTTTAAAGATAATCTTCAATTTTGTGCCCAAAACAGGACTCGAACCTGCACAGCCTTGCAGCTACTAGTCCCTGAAACTAGCGCGTCTACCAATTCCGCCATTTGGGCTTAAAAATTTTTTCTTCAATATCTCTGTTTCTAAAAAGGATAGAGTTCTATTCAAAAGGCATTATTAAAAAACTTAGCAAAGATACATTTTTTTACCAATTGCCAAAAACTTTAAAAGTAAAAAATTGTTGTTTAAAGGTAGCTAACAAATTTATAATTATATTTGTACATATAATTTTAATTATTCTTTATCATCCGAAAATTATTGTATTAATTTTTATAAATTGTTGATTATCACAATAAAACAAGTTATTTTAAAAATATGAAACGAGCATTTTTAGGACTAAGCATAAACACGTATGAACAAAATCATGCGAATTCTTTCCAACTTTTGAAAATTAATTTTATTCGGATGAAAAATATATGGTTCTTTATTATTCTGTTTTTTGAAATAATAGGCAATTTGCAAGTTTTTGCAGTACCAGCCTACCCCTACCCCATTAAAGTTACCCAGCCAGACGGAAGTGACATAACCTTCATAATGAAAGGAGATGAATTTTATCACTATCATACTACATTGGACGGATATCCCATAA
>ERZ795046.3651-NODE-3651-length-11964-cov-8.806785_pt1 | contig 11964 bp, 7 predicted proteins | sample MGYA00375130_ERZ795046 | MGnify/ENA primary metagenome ERZ795046 (study PRJEB30175, sample SAMN05720202) | activated sludge metagenome | isolation source: anaerobic digester from wastewater treatment plant | place: Japan | collected 2015-05-15 ...
CATCCCCGAAAACAATACAACTGTAATCCCCGAAAACTACTCCACTGTCATCCCCGAAAACTACTCCACTGTCATCCCCAACTTGATTGGGGATCCAGTATTTTCTTTCTTTTTTTGTTATTTTAATTTTCTGTAATTCTTGAAATCTTCTAACATGAATCTATGTTTTTCTCTCTAACATTAGAAGAAGAAATACTTCCTGGATTCCCGCTTTCGCGGGAATGACATCACTACTATCATCCTCAAAATCTTTTATCAAGGATCCATAGTAACTGTCATCCCCAACTTGATTGGGGATCCAGACCAATTTTCTATGTTTTCTGTCTTTAAGGTAGCGACAGAATTGTCATTTTTACACTACTTATATATACGGAGGGTATTTTTATTTAATAAGAAATATTTTTGTGATTATTTCTCATCTATTTCCGAATCTTAACCATTTTTTAGTTTATTTTAATCTTAAATTCACTTTAACAACTATTTGTATTTCTGTCACAACACAAGCATGAAAATAATAACTTTAATCCTTTTCTTATGCCTCTTATATAACTAAATATTCTAAATTCAATCTCTTTACCCGATATAATTTTGGATAAATTATTTTCGGAGGAATACTTTGCCAAGTTTTTATGGGGGGAAATTCAATCTACAGTAAATAACTTCAAACAAAACTTAGGAGTTTTTCAAAGCTCTCTCTTAGAAGCATTGACAAATATTTCATCTTTTTTCAAATGTACAAATTCTTCAAAGTTTTCATCTGAATCAAGATATTTATAGAAGTCTTCTATTTTCTCATTTATTTCTTTCCATTTTGCTTTTAGTATTACTGTAATAATTGCAATATAAGCAAGTAAAGCACCAATGAATTTAATAAATTCCATTTCTATTTTCCTCCTGTTCTGCAATAGTAAGGAAAACTTTTGATAGCCTTCTTAATAGAAATAATCGTATTAAAATCCAAAGACATATAGTGATCTGAAGGGGAATTGAAAGTATGATACTCCAGTATACAGACAGATAAAATGGGGAAAAGAAGATAGCTCCTATGCAACTTATTACAAAATATGAGTCAATTCCAATATATGGGATCGTTTCTATTAGTCGAATAATCAAATGAAACTCGTGATCGCTATTAGAAAGAATGTAAATATATCTATAATCACATGTTAACCTTTTAACTATGAAAAAAGGTTTTTCTTTTATGTTTAGCCACCATTCATTATGCGCGGGTAAAAAAAAGCAAATATAGATAATAGGAATAAAAGGAAGAAGAAAAATTAATACAACATTTTGAGAAAATATTGATAAAATCCAAAAAAGAGTTTCCACAATGAAAAAAATTATTTCAACTCTTACCCAAACTTCTATACTCTTAATTTCTTTTTTGGAAAACTTTACCCCATCCATTAAAAGCTTAAATTTTCTTTTATTCAATAGCCTCTCCATAGCCATCATATATTATACACCTATTCGTACAGTATCTCATTACTTCATAAACTTCTTCTCTTTTTTAGGATCTTTGAGCCAAGGATTTTTCCCTTCTAATTCTTCCCTTCTTCGGTTTAATTCTGCTGTTGTCATACCACCAACAAATGTCCATATTCATAAAATAACTAAACCAGCAATTTTTGCAGCTGTATAACCAATTCCAAAAAAACACCAATTCCAACTACCACTCCAGTCCAAAAATTCCTTGCCCTTAATTCACCACAAATTGCTTCATAATTTTGAAGTAAATTCCAGTCATCTTCGATATCTCTTCCTGTTTGACCTCTGTAACATGCCTCATAACATTCTTTATAATGTCCTGAACCACACAGTTCTTCATCACGTCAATTAGATAACTCTTTTTAATATTTTTAGTGCCTCGTCGTAATATATTTAATGGGGATGCAGTATATATAGAAAATAGTTTTCTAAGTTAAGAGTAAAACTAAGGAGTAAAACTAAGCTTTATAACTGATTTTTATGCTTTTCGTATTTGGTTCCCAGATAACTTCGGCTCCAAATGCCTCAGAAATAAAACGTATCGGAACTAATGTTCTACCATTTATAATTTGAGGAGGTACATCCAAAGTTAAAGATTTATCATTAACTATTGCTTTGTTGCTTCCAACATTCAATATAATATAATGCCCATCAAAACTGATTTTTATGCTTTTCGTATTTGGTTCCCAGATAACTTCGGCTCCAAATGCCTCAGAAATAAAACGTATCGGAACTAATGTTCTACCATTTATGATTTGAGGAGGTACATCCAAAGTTAAAGATTTATCATTAACTATAGCAGTATTCGATCCTACTTTAAGTTCCATAATAATAATCTTTTTAAATCTTATTATAGTAATATTCTTTTTAGTCTGATTGCCTGCAAGATCAGTCGCAGTAATTAGAAATTCATTCCTTCCTATATTTAGCTTTAATAAATATTCAGAGAAACCATGCTTGTCTATACTTACTCTTACTCCATTTACATCAACTAAAACACCTGGTTCAGACTTAAGTCTAATCAGTAAGGATTCACTAACAGTTTCAAAATAGTTTTCAACAAAGTTTAAAATTTCTAACGGTGGAGGATTAGTATCAAGTATGACCTTTATCTCTTTCAAAAGAATATTTCCAAAATCGTCCCAAACCTTAAAAATAAGCTTATTTTCTCCCTCTTTAAGGTATATGGTTACGTTAAATGCTCCATTTTGGGAAAGAGGAATAATTCGATCATTTATAGTGAGTTTAGTATCAATCGGAACAGAGCCGCTTACAACAAGTTTTTCATTATTTGTTAAAAGCTCATCTTTTATATTAATATTTAAGAAAAATTTCCTATAAGTTATTTTTTGGGTATTTGACCATCCAATTCCAAGCAAACCATCAGTATAGAATAATGAATAATAGTAAATGTTTCTTTCTTGAGCAGTTTTGTCAATATAAAGATTGTCGCTAACTGGGAACATATTTAGAAAATTTATCCCTTCGATACTCTTTGTCCTGTTAACAAAATAAGAGTAGTAAGGAGTTATATTACTTATCTCGATTTCTACTCCATCTTGTGAGGATTTTGCATTAATTTTAAGAGGAACAATTTCTTTTTTTTCTACAACTTGAACTTTTAAATATATTTCTAATTCAACATTCTCTTGAACTACAAAACTAAATTTATTCTCTATGATTCCTTCTTTATTAATGTTTATTGAGATCTGAATATAATCTTCTTCAAATTTGTATGATAACCCAGAAAGTGCATCACCTATACTGATAGATGTTACTTTTTCTGAGAAATAGAATCTTTGGCTATCACTAACTCCTAAATAAATCATAGGCATCCAGACATTGGAAATTAATTTAGGAGTTACATTTGGAATTATATAGAGATAGTAAGGAATAATTGATTCGTTTTCTTCATCATCTTTAATAATGAAATTGAAAAGGTAATAACCTTCTTCTGCTTCACCAGGTAAAGTAATATAAACCTTGCAAAGATTACCTAAAACCAATCTTTCAGGCTCAAAGCTTACTTTTAATTCATTTAAACTGCTACTGAACCCTAAACTAAAACTTTTCTTGTATGTTCCAAAAGAATATAGATCAAGAGAAACCTCTATTTCTTCCCCATGCTTTAATATAATTGATTCAGGAAATATATCAGCAAATATTTTATACTTAAAACCACTTTTGATATCGATTTCTTTAAAAATATTGGAATTTGTGAATTCAAGTTTGGCTCCATCACCAAGGTCTAAACCCTCTAAAGCGAATTCATAAATATATCCAGGAAATAGGTCTAATGCATGTTTTTCAAAAATAGCATTTTCACCACTTGATTTAACTTTTAAACTTAAATCTTCTATTGCTCCACCTTTGCTTAAAAACTTGGTCTCTACCTCATTTGCATCAGATGAAGAAGTAATAACATTTGATAAGCATTCAATCTCTCCTTTACTAAAGGGAAGTTTAACTTCTATTTCTCTAATACCCTCAGTGCTAAGCTCTTTCTCTGAGTAGCTATCCTTTTTAACTATAATTTTTGAATAACTACCAGTGAAATTAAAATAGCCAAATTCGTTTGTTTTTTTTACATTACTATCTTCACCTAAAAAAGCTATAACGGTAGCATCTTTAATTGGATTACCGAAAGAATCCAAAACAACTCCATATAATTCCTCTTCTCCCCCTTTAATTTTAACAGGGAAGATGCGTCTTTGACCGGATAGGAGATCCTCTAAAACAACGTAATTGAAACCATTTGGTAAATCATAAGGAACAATAAAACCCTCAGAATAAGTTCTTTTAGAAATAATTTCTTTAAAGGAAATAAGATCTCTGAAAGTCGTATGGTTGCCAATTCTAACAGCTATTAATGTATCAACAGCTGAATATAAATTAAGCCTTATCTCATCTCCCTTAACTACAGTAGTATAATCTTTGGGCATCCATGCTATAAGGTTGCTATCTTTCTTTAAAGCTAACTCAATTTTTTCTAAATCCAAATCTCCCCTAACATCAATTGGATCAAGAAGTATTTTAAAAGAGCCATCAACTAAGACAAAAACATAGGATCCATCTTTTAAGTCACTAAACTCAAAAGAGCCATCCACATTAGAGATAGCTCTTCCAATGCTTTCACCACTATAAATTAATATCTCAGAAAAAGCAATAGGAGAATCATAGTAGCTGTTCCAGAGTATTCCTTTAACCGTTGAATTACCTACCACACTTTCTTTGATTATTATTTCCTGCTCTTGTATAGCATTTACTCCTAAATTGTTTGTTAGTTTTGCTTGAACTTTTACTTTTCCATATATTCCAGGAATAGGTATGTTAAAAATATATTTCAAATTGCTTATTATTTCATTTGTGAGAATTAAAGCCTGAATTCTATCCTGAACAAGCCTCACCTCCAATGTGCCTTGAGTATTTGCACTAAATTCTACGCTTAAGCTTTCCCCCGTAAAATATGTAGCTCCTTCGCCCTTTTTAATGCTCATCTTTAAATTTGCTTCAACTAAAGGAGGAATGGTGATTGAAGCAGTATTAGAATCAGAGCTTAAAGTGCCGTCCGAATATACAGCTTTAACCAAATACCAGTAATTCCTGTTTAGTCTAAAGTCAGTATCTTCAAAGTATCTATCTTTGATTAATGTATTATTAATAGGAATTCTATTTTCAAAAGATGGATAATAACTGCTTTTATAGACATTATATCCGGCTATAGATTCTTCAGCCTTTTCTGCAGGTGGTCCCCATGTAAGAATTACTTTATTATCTTCTTTAATATATTTTGCTCTTAAATTTGTTGGAGCATCCAATTCAAGATATGTCAATGTAACTCTCCCACTAAATTTAAGAAAACCTTCATTTCTTTGTCCGTAGGTAAAACTTATGGAATAATCATAGCCACCTGGGAACAAATCTTTAGGAGGAGTAAATTTAATAAAAGTAAATTTGCCATTGTAAGAAACTTCTCCAATATTTCTCTCCGTGATATTAAGCCATTGAGGACCGTAGTCAATATTTACTCTAACATTTTGCGTTACTCCTTTATCCGCAAACAGGTGTATTGGTATGATTTCTTCTTTACCTGGGATAATTATGGGGTGCCAACCATTTTCTGGTATAGAAACTAATTCTCCACCAGCTTTTAATACTTCCAACTGAAAAGGGAAATATATTACTTGATTTCCTCCTTTAACTTCAAGTATAAGGCTATATAATCCAGGAGGAGTGCTTAAAGAAGTTTTTAAATTAAAACTAATTTGTGCTGGTGGAACTAATGAATTTTTATCAGATATTTCTGAATATGGTGGTAAGTTTAAAATATTTAATTCTAATGGATAAGAAAAGTTTGAGTATTTCTCTGCTAAAAGGATATATTGGGCTTCTTCATTCTGAGGTAGAGTAATTTTATTTGGTATTACTTTCCCATCAAAAGTCCCTGAAGATAATCCAGCAATAATTATTTTTCCGGAAAGATCAGTACTATCTGAATCATTACCAATTCTAAATTTTACATCATATTCGTCAGGAATACATTTATCTGAAATATGTAATGTAAGGATTCTTGTTTCTCCAAGAAGGAATGGCACTTCAGCCTGAACAATGTTTATTCCTTCGGGGCCTTCTAATTTTTGAATTTTTGCATCTTTAAGAAAACCCCCATCCAATGAAAGTTCTATCTCAAAATCTTTTTCTCTATGTTCAAAATTTGATATTTTAATAGTACCAGGATAGATATTAAATGAAACTTTCTCAGAAGTGAGAGAAAAATTAACATTGGAGGTAATATTACCTCTCCTAACTTCCACTCCTCTAATATCAACTGTATTAAAGCCATCGCTTGAGCATCTCACGACATGTATGCCAGATGGGATACCTTTTATCTCATAGCTACCAAAGGCGTCAGTCTTAACTTGATCTGTAAACTGAAGCGGTAGGTAGACTAAAGCATTTTTTACGGGTAGGTCGTTACAAGTAACCTTACCTCTTATTACTCCATAGCGAATATCACTAACAATTTCTATTGCATATCTTGCCTCTCCGCATAGATTTTTTTCTTTAGGGACTAACCTTAAGAATTTTTTACCTAAAGATTCGTCTTTTGGAACTTCCCAGTAAAAACTGTGAATAACTCCTTCTTTTAATGTATTATTTATAAGGATAGGTTTAACCAAACCAACTTCATCTTCTAAATAAAGGTCTACATTTAATTCAAATGAAGAACGCATAAAAATTGTAGCTCTTTCGCCTAACTCATAGCTACTTCCATCAGGCTTATTAAGCCATAAATCAATATCTGGAATGCCATAGGTGCTTAAACAAAACTCCAGAAAAGCAGTTTTCTCCCCAACAACTACTATTTTTTCAATTAATGCTGAAGAACATTTATGAGAAACTGCAATTTTATATGTTCCTCTTAAAAGGTTATCAAGGCTAAAATAACCATCATCGCAAGATTTTGAGGAAGAATATGTTGGGCCATCTTTTATTTCTATTTTTGCTCCCTCAATACCTATTTTTTCCGTTTTGCTGCACTGTACAACTCTTCCGCTTATTGAATAGGAACCTTTAACTATCTTTTTAACGATAAAATCTTTTGTAGAAATAGTGCTTTTTAACCCATCGATCGTTTCTAATGAAAAAATTAACCTAAAATTTTTATCTAAAGGGTAGCAGATCGGGATACTTATTTCCTTAGTTATGTTTTGAGCAAGAGAGATGTTTTTTTCAATTAGGAACAAATCTTTATCCACCAAAGCTTTAATTGTTAAAAAAGATGCATGGTTAGCAGTTAAAGATAAATTTGCATATTTTTGATTCATTACGATAAAATTATCATCTGATTCAATATTTAAAATCAAATCAGATGAAGCATAAATGGGTTTAGTTAACTTAAAGATAGGAAATTTAAAAATCTGTATGAATAGAAGAGCTATTATCCAGCTAACTACAAAAGATTTTTTTAAAAACTTAAACTTTGTCATTTCTCTCTAATCTTACTGATAGCCAGTATATAAAGAAAGAAACCCCAACCATCAAAGCAAGAATGAACGAGAGAAGAAAACTGAATTCCATATTTCTGAATATAAGAAATTGAGCGTATACTGTCGGCACCACACTACCGAGAAATACCCCTTCTTTGAGAATCAAAACTCCAGATTCAATTATGATCAAAAACAAAACAGTAGAAATTGCAGCATAAAGAGAGAAAATAATGTTTTTAAATGTAACATTAAAAACATATCCGCTAATTAAAGTCAAGGTTATAGATACAATAACTGAAGAAATTGCAATTGAAGGCAATATGTAAAAAAGAAGCCATTTAAAGTTAAAATAAGCAAGCTCTGGAAAGCATATACCTCTGCCGAAAACAATGTAATTGAATATGTAAAATAGAATAAATAGAAGCACACCAAATACATAACCTAACCAATATTTGGGAAGAAATATAAGCCATAGAGCAAGAGAAACAATTATAGCAATAATAGATATTAAAATATATTTAACATTTTCTTTTTCTCTTTTTGCTGTTCTAAAACTTTCAAATTTTTCTCTAATGGATGTAATTTTTGCCTCCATCTCAGAAATATTAGTTGGTTTACTGACATCTAAAAGGTCTAATGATTCAAGATAATAGCCTTCAGAGATTACCTCATCAACCTCAAAATATGAAAGGTGAAATATAGAGTTTTGAATGTAATCATGAATGTAATAATTAAGCCTTGAAAATTTATCAGATTCTTCTAAATCTAAAAATTCTACCAAAGGCTTTCCCATACAACCTGTGGGTTGCGGAAGTCCTAAAAGAAAAGAAAATGTTGAAGTTATATCCTCACTATTTGCAGTAATAGGAGTGTCAATCTTGTTTACTTTATCACCGTAAAACATAAAAGGACTATGAAAATACTTTGATGGCGATTTAATTTTTGTAAATTTATTATTAGGGTTTAATGCACCAACAAAGAAAATAGAATCAGGTGTTAGAGAGTTTTTGATTAATTCAAATTGGTCTGATATGAGAGTAAGTTTTTCATCTAATTCTTTTCTATCTTTGGCAAGTTGTAGGGAGTTAAATTCAAATATAACAAGTTCATATTTATTTTTAGAAATATCTTCGGTAAACTCCTTTAACCTCAGAGAATCAGTATCAGAAATTATATCCTTATCAACTAATCCAACACTATCAAAAACAAGATTTGAATTAGGGCTTCTTGCCACCACAACCTTTAGGCCATAATCATTGCATACTTTTATTAGATTATCAGCGCCGAAAGGAAAACCGGATAGATAACCACCAACATCAGGTTTTGCACCTGTCAAAAGTTCCTGTAAAAGATAATTTCTGTCTTTAACAGGAGAGAGTAGATACTCACCACTTACAGAAGAAGCTTTATATGTATTATAAATTTTGCTTCTTTGAAATAATTCTTCAGACATACCATCTATAAGAACAATAGCGAGAGTATCTGAAACTCTCTCCATTTTCGAAGGAGGTCTATTTGCACCAGATATACCACCAGAATAACTATAAAAAGCTTTGTGATATTTCTGAAAAGCTTGAAAGCTAAATATTGAAACAATAATAAGAAGCACAGGAATAATGAAGATTAATATCTTTTTCACTCAATGCGCTCCTTTATTTTTTTAACCATATTAAAGCTTGCTTTATACCCCAACCTTCGATTCAGTTAAATTAAGCAACGATTAATAACGTCTGAAAGGCTTTCTTCCTCTGCTATCTCTTGAATCTGTCCTTGGTCTTGCTTCATTTACACTCAAATACTGTCCATTAACCTGTTTTTTGTTAAGACCATTAACAGCAGCTTTTGCTTGTTCCTCATCAGGCATTTCTACAAATGCAAATCCGCGAGGCTCATTAGTAAAACGATCTTTTAAAATTGTAACTGACGTAACTTGCCCATAGGCTTCAAAGAGACTACGTAAATCATCTTCACTTACATCTTTTGCCAAATTCCCTACATAAATATTCATCCAAAAACCTCCTTTCCAATTCCAATTATAAAAAGTGAGCCTTCACTGGGAAAGTTAGTCACATTACCCTTTAAAGAACACTTTTCTAAGAGAGTATAAAAACAATCTTCTAAAATTCAAGTATAAATAAAAGATTTTTTTATATTTATTTGTTTTTAGTTATCTGATAAATATGAGTTTATTTTGACTGATTTTCTCATACTTTCTTAGAAAATAAAAATACCCTTCATATATATAAATGGTGTAAAATTACTAATTCTGCCACTACCTTAAGTAATGAAATACCTTTTTTCTCTTTTTCCTTATTTTTCTTTCTCTTTCCTTGACTTTTATAAATTCAGGTTTAACTTATAGATTGATACAGTATTTAGAAGATGATTTGAAAATTTTATGGAAAGGAAGTATTAATTTAAATGTCTAAGAGTAATTTTAGTTTTGTTTCTTCCTTCCACAAGCAGAGAGAGAACAGCTTTATCAAAAGTATATTCTGCAGCAGTTTTTATTGGTTTTTATTTTTAAACTTTGGGGATTCGCAACCTTTCCCAGACCCCGACAAAATTAAAGAAGCTGTTTTAGATGATCTTACAAATAAGTGCGATGATGCAAAAAAGAATCATAAAGAAAGCTGTGAAGAATATTGTGCTGACTGCCACCAATATTTATCATCTTTGGGACAACCGAGTGGTTGCCGGTGTAACAGATGAAAACTAAAATAATAGTGATAATATCGTTTCTTCTTTTGATTAATTGCTGCTCCAGCACTTTTGGATATTATGCCAATGAAATTATGTTTTTTAATAAATGGAAGTTTGAGAATACACCAATAGAAGAATTTTCTACGCCCTGGTATGGCTATCCAGCAAACGTTACTATAAACGAAGATGATTCTATTGTATATACTACATACAGTAATAGATTTGTAGCTCTAAACCTCAATACAGGAGAGGAGATTTTTTCAGTATATTCTCCTAATGACAAAGTCTTTGTAAATTTTGTTGTAGATAAAGATAGTATTTTTATTATTCAATGTCCTCGAGATTCAGAAGAGTTGAGTAAAAGAATGTGGGATTTGCTAATAAAGTTAGACAGAGATACAGGAAAAGAAATTTGGAGAAGGGAGATTGTTTCAAATTCTCTCCTTTTTAATGGAAAAGATTCTTTAATAGTAGCTTCATCATGTTGTCCGTATTTAATCTATATATCAAAAGATGAAGGAATAACTGTTAAAGAAGTAATACTTTCAAGATTTTATGTGAATAATAAAAGGTATTTAAATATCTACCCATATTTAATTAAAGAAAAATATTTATACTGGATATTATCCCCAGTTGACAAAGATGAAGATATCTTAGAAGTTCTCATATTCGATACAGAGACAAAAGAACAAATTGCTGGAATTCCAATAAATATAGAAATTCAGGAAGAAGCATGTTACAAAATAATTTACATAGACGAAGAAAATATCATCATTGAACGATTTACTGATATACTCTGCTGGTTTGGTCAGAGTGAATTGATTTGCTATAACTTCGAAAAAAAAGATATTATTTGGGAAAAAACATTTTCAGAAGAAAATCATATACGCACAATTTTCATATCTGATGCCAATAAAGAAGCTTATTACTTAATCTGTAAATCTGGTTTAATTGTTTCGATCAATAAAAAAACGGGCGAAAATATAGATGAATGTTTATTAATTCAAAATGAAATAAATAAAATCTCAAGTGAATACATTTATTATCCAATTGGCGTATCTACATGGAGAGAATATGCATGGTTCAGACTTGAGCATACAGTGTTTATGTTTAATTTAAACACACAAAAATTGGTTTTTAAATTATGGGAAGGTGAAGAATATAGTTATTTAGATATTAAAGAGGGTATTTTTCTTGGCATAGTGCCAAATTCTGCTATTATCTTTAATCAAAATGCTAATAACGAAATAGATGTAATTGTCCCTCTTGGAAATCAACTAATATGTGGAACTTTTTTCATACGAAAACCACCAAATTTTATTCCAGCAAACTTAAATTTTAAACAATAAATAAACAAGGAAGCAAAATGGAGTGCAGAACCTAACAATAGATTACTCAACTGATACAAATGGAAGAATTCTCTTAGCTGATTATAATAAAACAGGAGGATCCACAGTAAGAATAGTTCCCGTTTATGATAATTATGGAAATATAATTGCGTGTAAATTAGACGATGGAGATATGGCAAAAGCAGTATTAATTAATCCTAATAATGGAGCTATTGATACAAGATATGACCCAAATGATATTGATGCCCCATTCTCCTATAGAGCAAGAGATGGATTTATGGGTATAGGACCTTTATGGGCAAATAATGATGATGGAACAGTTTACATGCAAGGGCACGTTGTAATACCAAATCCCTGGGGCAATGTCACCACTAATGGGACAACCACCACAACCACAGATGATACAACAGATAAAGATGGAGGAGACACAGAAG
>ERZ795046.3652-NODE-3652-length-11961-cov-3.554174_pt1 | contig 11961 bp, 11 predicted proteins | sample MGYA00375130_ERZ795046 | MGnify/ENA primary metagenome ERZ795046 (study PRJEB30175, sample SAMN05720202) | activated sludge metagenome | isolation source: anaerobic digester from wastewater treatment plant | place: Japan | collected 2015-05-15 ...
TACCAACCAAACTGCTAACCTGGGTAATAGCACCACCCTCGATCTTTCGTCGGTTACCCTTACTCATCCGGGTACCTATACGCTTACCATCAACTGGGTTACCGACCGTATTGCAACAAAGAGTGGTTTAACTCAAATACCAGATGGTACATTTACCACTTTCGTCGTAACGGCTGCACCCAATACTGGTCCTATCTATCACATTCCTAACAAGTAAAAAATTTTACATGCAAAATAATGTATTGTTAAACTTTAAATTTTAATACCATGAGAACAAAAAATTTATTTCAAGTTCTGACCGCTGGTCTGTTTATGCTGACGCTTAGCACAGCTGCATTTGCTCAGCTTACTACCAGCCATACGGCTAGCTCCACAGATGACACTACGGCTGGCGAAAATCCTAATGTTGTTACCGTAGGCGCAAGGGTGCCCTTTGCTATCCAAAGCTCTAGTGACATCTGGCAATTGCAAAAACAGGGAGTATTAGCTTCGCAGTCGGTTTGGAAATGGGAAATGCCAAACAATACTGCCTCAGCTCAGTTATATGATAAAGATGGAAACAACCTTTTATCCACTTTTAGCGATACATTGGGGCAGGAAGACTTTTCGTCAATACCAGGATTTTATTTAGACTCTGTAATTTCTATCGATTTCCCTGCTACTGGAAACGTGACACTGCAGGTAACAGAACGTACGGTATCGAATATTTCTGGTATTACAGGTTGCGAAGGTGATATTAAACATCTGGAAATTCAGGTTGTGAATGCTCCTACCGTGGCCTTCAATGATACCGACCGTATCATGGGTGGTTGCGGGGCCGATGTTGCTGCTAATAATGATATTCCTATCACGGTAAGCGGTAATGGTTATTTTGGTGGTAATGGTTTAGAAATTACTTATAAAATTGACTATACCGACCTAACGGGTACTACTACAAATCTTGTTCCTTCAACTGTTATCAACGACAATGCTGGCGCTCTTACCGGTTGGGCTCAGTTTAGCGTAAACCAAGGTCCTACCAATACGGTTATACCCTTTAACATAACCGATGGAAACTATGGTACTTATACCGTAACACTTGAAGCTGTAACTGACGCAATATCGCGCAAAACGCTGGATGCTGTTTTTGGTTACGATACCCAGGGATTACCACTGGTTGCCCAGAGAACACTCAAAATTTATGCACTACCAACTCCCAATACACAGCCTATCAAGCACATTTCGAATCTTGGCTGGTAATGAGCAAGTGTAGTTGTTCTCGTGGTAGATACCTAACTTGCTGAGATAAATAGGAAAAGAGGTGTTTAATGGCAATTGATAAATCAATACGCGCTGTTAAACACCTCTTTCAAGAAAAAGTATCTTACCCGGGAAATGTGCAAAAATGAAGTCTTAGGTTGAAACAATACTTTTTACCTTGAAGTATCTAATTGCCGTATTATTCAGTATTTTAGTGGTAGGAGCAACCCTGCCCTTGGCACAGGCACAGCTTCCGGCTGCCTGTACGCAGAGTTGGGTACGCTATGCCGCCAACCCCGATCCCCTGATGATGGGTACACAATCCCATTTCACCTGGATTTTTGATCCTATAGGGGTTAAGGAATACAAAGTATATGGCAATGGCGATTCAGTAGATATTTTATGGTCAAATCGTCCGGGACGTTATAGTATTGGTATAAGCGAAGTAACGGAGTTTGGTTGTACGGGCGATACCGTATGGAATTATGTAACGGTTCAGGGTGTGCTGTTCGACATAGGTCCGGATAAAGAGGTATGCAAGAACGATTCGTTTACCTTCGATGCCGGTAGTGATTTTGCTTCCTATTTGTGGAATGATACTGCTACCGGCCGTATTTTCCGGGGCATAGCACGCACCACCGATACCATTAGAGTTACCGCTATTAATGAAATCAATTGTAAAACATCTGATTCAGCTATACTTATTGTGCGTCCGCGTCCAAATGTAAATATTGTAGATCTGGCAAGTGGATTACCCGTTGTAGATACCATGTTATGTGGCAATGTTAGCATAACCTTAGATGCGGGTATGGATGGTACCTTCTACACGTGGAATACGGGTGATATTACCAATACAATTACGGTATCGGCTATTGATCCGTTAAGTGCAGATTCGCTAAAGGTATATGCCGTCCATGTTGAAAATGTATATGGCTGTACTGCAGAAGATTCTGTACTATTGCGGCGTTGTTTGGTTGCGGATAACAATGGAATACCGAATGTCTTTACACCCAATGGTGATGGCAAGAATGATGTATGGCGTATCCCGGCATTTGATTACTTCCCGAATGCAACAGTCGAAGTATACGATCGCTGGAATCGATGGGTATATCGTTCGCACAGCCGTCAATATAAACCATGGGATGGAAAGTTGGAGGGTAAGGAAGTACCCATGGGAACCTATTACTACCTGATCAAGGGTATGAGTAATAAAGAAATAAAGGGGAACGTTACGATCATTCGATAAGCTGTTGGTGTAAAAAAAATTGTCGTTCGTCAACAAAAAAATGCTGTTCGTGGAAAATTTAAAGGGTAATGATACAACAAAAATATTTTTGTTATATTTTTACCCGTGAAATAAAAAATGCGGAGTTGTGCGCAAGGTGAAACTGTATATAATAGGTATTGTGGGGTGTTTGGTTATAGGCAATATAGCTCTTAAGGCACAACAGGAATCAGCTTATAGCCAATACATGTTTAATCTTTTTTTGTACAATCCAGCAATTGCAGGGAGTGATGGTTCAACAACCGTCAATTTTACGGGGCGTGAGCAGTGGTTGGGTTGGGAGGGAACCCCTCGTACCCATTCTATCAGTGCACAAACGCGAGTGTTAAAAAACAGTTTCATTGCCAGGGCACTTAACTTGCGAAAAAAGTTTAGTCGCCGTTCGGCAAGCGGAAATGTAGGGGTGGGAGCACATATTTTCAACGATATTAGTGGTCCCATTGTGCGTACAGGTATGCAATTGGTGTATGGTTATCATATTCCTATTCGTCGTAATCAGCTATCCTTTGGTTTGGCCATACAACCATATCAGTTTAATGTTATTCGCAGTCAATTAAGAAATTACGAAGAGGGCGACGAAGTGATCAATAACATCCGTCCCCGCTACGTTATTGATGGTAATTTTGGAGTACTTTATACAACTCCTCTTTTGCAAGCCGGTCTTGCTATCGATAATTTATTTCAATCGAACATTGCATTTGGGGGAGGCTCCAAGGTAGGATATCATATTTTAAGGCATTATTGTCTCAATGGTTCGTATAAGATTGAGGTTAACCGTCAGGTGCTGTTGGAACCCTCAACGCTGATAAAATTTACAGAACAGGGCACATTTCAGATGGACCTGGGTGCGCGTGCATTTTATAAAGAAGATTATTGGGGAGGCCTTTCATACCGTACCGGAGCTGCCGGTGGTACTATGGTTCTGTTAGCAGGATTACGCGTGCGCCAATATTATTTTGGATATGCCTTTGATTGGACTTTTTCTCCGGTTATGTCCCATACATTCGGTACTCACGAATTTATGTTTTTTGTTAAATTTGGAGAGAACGCTCGCCGCTATCGTTGGCTAAATCGTTATTAATACAAAAAAGTTATTCGTTTTTGTCAATAAATTTGTGCTATTCATCAAATTCTTCGTATTTTTTCTTGTCGTTCTAAAAAAACATGTTAACTTTAAACCAATGTCTTGGCTTCATGAAAGTTAACATGTACCATGCGGTTACGTTTGAGCCATACCCTTAAATTTTTTTTCCTCGTTGTGGGATTTATAATCCTCCTGGGAGTAGGAGGAGTAAGCTATTACATTTTTACCTATCAGAGAAATGCTCAGGAAGTCTTGAGCCAGACTAATATAGCAACTTCTGAAAATCATCGGTTTTTATATTTTGCCTCCAAAGCAGCAATTGATTTCCAACAATATGCAATTACTTATGACGCTGATATATTGCATCGGACCCGCCAAAATATTGATTCATTGCGTCGGTTGCTTGCGGAGATACCCCCTGTACTTACTGCCGATATAAAACCTTATCTCAATGAAATAGACCGTTTGGCTGAGCAATTACTACAGGAAATCCAGCAGATTGAGTCAGGCTACGAATTACTTAATCACAACCAACTGGTGATTAAACAACTATGTGATAGCTTGCAAGACATTAATCGTCGGTTTTGGACTATAAGCCGCCCGTTGCAAAATGCAGGCACCGACGCAAGCGTTTGGGCTATACATCAGAACAATCTTTATGTTTGGAATCAAATCTATTACTCATCCCAATTGGCCTATCAAACAATTAGACAATTACCGTTGGATAAGGGAAAATTGCAAGTGGCGCTCGAAACTCTTGAAAATGCCCGACAAAACATTGAAAGCTTGTACCGTCGTGTACCCTGGATGCAACGCAATATGCTTAGTCAGACGTTACAGAATATTCAGCAGGGCGAAACGATTGGTAAGCAAAATTTACGAATTGTGGATGAACATTCCCAAAAAGCTGAAAATATTCGGCAGCTAACTACCCAAATAACGACCCAATCGGCGGCAATAAACCAGATGCTTGCTGCAAAAAACCGTAATAACTTGGAACAACAGGGAAAAGATGCCTTTTTTTTGGTTGCAATAATGCTGGCCTTTGGATTGGTTATTGTTATCGGATTGATAGTTTTTTATTTAGGGGTGGTACGCAGATGGAACATTGCATTCAATAAGATCATGCAGCATGCACACGCCCTTGTTGAAAAAATGGATAAAAATGAGTCCACGGAGTTTGTGGCATCTGGTGAATTACAGCGTTTGGAACAAATGATCGAAATAATTGGTCAGCGGGTGGTGGCTATTTACGACGAAATGGCTCAACAATTACATGACCTGGCTAACGAGGGGATTCGTATTAGTAATGACGCTCACTCATTGACACAACAAGCCTCAGCGTACGCTTCATTGGCCAGCACAGCTCATGAAAGTTTGCTTACTCTTAAGCACGATTTTAATGCTAACCTGCAAAGCATAACTGGAGTGCATACCGAAACCCAGAAAATAACGACCATCCTTAATGAAGAAATACAGGTTAACGATCAGGTTAAGCAGCTCATTACCCAGATAAATGATCGGATAAAAATTATACATGATATTGCCAATCAGACCAATATCCTGGCACTCAATGCAGCCATTGAAGCAGCCCGTGCAGGTGAACATGGAAAAGGTTTTGCGGTGGTAGCTGCTGAAGTTCGCAGGTTGGCCGAGCTTAGTAAAACAGCTGCCGTTGAAATAGATGAACTGTCCCAGCAAAGTACAGAAATGTCGAATAAAGATAGTGAAAAACTTAATGCGCTTACCGCTATCATCGAAGATATGTTGAGTCGGGTCGAAGAGATGATGAAAAATAAATATGCTGTTGAGGAAAATACCAACTCCCTGTCGGATGCTCTGGAACAATTAAAAGGTACTATTCTGGAAAATAATCCCTTCTTTGAGCTAATAGCTCAGAAGTTTGAAAAATTTTCAGTTAACCTTGAAAAATTTATCACAAGATTTAACCATTTGGAACAAAAAAACGTATTATTGTCGAAAAAGGAAAACGAGAAAGAAGAACATGTAGTATCTACAAAAACATACCAACCGTCAACGGCGTCATTGTCTAAGATTGAGGTTAAGCAAAATCAACCCAAAAGCAAGATAAATGGAAAAAAGGTTGAGCTATTAACGCACAAGATGGTAGTTAAATAGAATTTGGAGGTATGCAGTTGGAGAGATTGAATGAGATATTTAGGGCAAAGCTATCGGATGAGGACTTTAAACGCTTGAGTGAATTCATTTACAGGGAATATGGTATTAAGATGCCTCCAGCCAAAAAAGTAATGCTTCAGGGGAGGCTACAAAAGCGTTTGCGTGAACTGGATATTACCTCATTCCGTGAGTATGTCGATTATGTTTTCAGCAAAGAGGGGCAGGACAACGAAATTATCCACATGATAGATGTGGTAAGTACGAATAAAACAGACTTTTTCCGTGAGCCCGTTCATTTTGAATTTCTTGCACAGGAGGTAGTGCCTCAATTTGCTAAGAATACAGATTTGCGGTATCCATTAAAAATTTGGAGTGCAGGTTGTTCGAGTGGAGAGGAACCTTATACCATTGCCATAACATTATTTGAGTGTAAGGAAAAATTCCCAGCCCTCGATTTTCAGATACTGGGAACCGATATTTCAACAAGAATCCTTCAAACAGCTTTTGATGCCATTTATAAGGAAAACCGTATTGAAGGTATTCCCTTACACATTTTAAAAAAATATTTTCTTCGCAGCAAGGACAGGACAAATCCTACTGTACGGTTGGTACCAGAAATACGAAAAAAGGTGTCCTTTATGCGCTTGAATTTGATGGAAAATGTTTATCCCATACCCGAAATGTTCGATGTTATTTTTTGTCGTAATGTATTGATATATTTTGATAGACCTACCCAGGAACAGGTTATTAATAAGCTATGCATGCACTTGAAGGCAGGAGGGTACTTTTTCTTAGGACATTCTGAATCTGTAACGGGTATGGTAGTACCCCTTCGTCAAATAAAACCTACTATATTTGTAAAAATTGAATAAACAAAAAACCCACACAGTATGAGCAGACTTACCGACCAGGAATTAATTGAGGAATTGCAGCGAAGATTTGAAGAGAATCGGAAAACCATTCAGGAGCTTAAAGAGCTTACCGAGGAATTGAAGATAGTTAATAAAAAGCTGGAGGAATCAGAGGCTTTAAAGAGTCATTTCATTTCGAATATTACCAATGAAATCATCAACCCATTTACTTCGATATTGGGTCTTTCGCGCAGTATACTATCTGTCAAAAAAGAAAATTGGAAGAAAGTGATATCGATGGTCGCATTGATCCATTCCGAAGCATTTAACCTCGATTTTCAGTTGCGAAACATTTTCCTTGCCGCTAAGATTGAGGCGGGTGAAATTTATCCCGAAATACTCAATGTAGACCTGAAGAATCTGGTCAAAAGCGTTATCGATTCTTTTAGAATTGAAGCCAAGAAGAAAAATTTGACGTTTGAATTTAATTTTGAGATTGTCCCCGAAAAGGGCGATATTTTTTATTTCAAAACCGACCCGGAAAAAGTGAAGCTGGCGATTGCCAATCTGATTAGTAATGCCATAAAGTTTAGCTATGAAAATGGAAAAATCATCGTGAGGGTCTGGAAGGATGATGAGATGGTGCATATATCGGTACAGGATTTTGGAACGGGTATTTCCGAGGCTAATCAGAAAATTATCTTTGACCGGTTCAAGCGTCTCGACTCTGGGATAAACTCGCTAAACCGGGGGCATGGACTTGGTCTTTCCATTAACAAAGCAGTTATCGATCTTTTGCAGGGTAAAATCAGCATAAAAAGCGAAATAAACAAGGGTGCCACTTTTACCATATCCATTCCAGAAGCCAAAACCAATATCGCCGGATTCTCTGCCGATGGTAATGAGTTTCTATTTGATACGGATGAAATCTTTTGAGCAGGGTATGTATGGAAGAGAATGTTCATTTTTTATATCCGGCTGCTATTTTTGCAAGTAAAACGCCGCACCTGGTGACTACTATTCTGGGTTCCTGTGTGGCGGTGTGCTTATACGATCCTGTCATAAGGGTGGGGGGAATTAATCATTTCATGTTACCCTTGTGGAACGGTCAGGGACTTGCCTCGCCAAAATATGGGAATATAGCCATTGAAAAATTGATAGAAAAAATGGTTTCATTGGGTTGTGATGCCAGTCGATTACAGGCAAAAGTTTTTGGGGGAGGTGAGGTTATTCAGGCCAATGTATCGCAATTTAATATAGGTGCACGAAATATTCGAATTGCTTTTGATTTGCTTGAAGAATATAAGATACCTATTGTAGGACAAAGTGTTGGAGGAAAATTTGGTAGGAAGATTCTGTACAATACAGAAACCTTTGAAGTTAAACAAAAAATAATCCAGAAAACGATTACCGGTAATCAGATTTAGTGATCGAAATTTTGAAAGGTCGGCTGGCATGAAAAAGATTCGGGTACTGATAGTAGATGATTCGGCAGTTGTGCGTCAGACGTTGGCAAGCATTCTGGAATCGGATCCACAGATCGAAGTGATGGGAACTGCCTCGGATCCGTTTTTTGCGGCAAAAAAAATACAGAACGAGGTTCCCGACGTCATTACGCTCGATATAGAGATGCCCCGAATGGATGGTCTGACCTTTTTGAAAAAAATAATGTCGCAGCATCCCATTCCTGTGGTAGTTATCTCAAGCCTCACGGCCGAGGGTACCGAAACAGGGATGAAAGCGCTGGAATATGGGGCGGTAGAAATCATCACCAAGCCCCAGATGAATACCAAGCAATTTCTGGAAGAATCGAGGATAAGGATATGCGATGCTGTAAAAGCTGCTGCTATTGCGCGTATTAAGCGTAGGCAGACGAATAATTTGGTGATACAGCCAAAATTATCGGCAGATGTGATAATACCCGATGCCCCAATCAATAGCAAGGCCATGATTAAAACTACTGAGATGGTAATTGCTTTGGGGGCATCGACGGGAGGTACCGATGCTATCCAGCAGTTTTTGCAGGCTATGCCAGTTGATTGTCCGGGAATAGTGATTGTTCAACACATGCCCGAGCATTTTACGCGTTCTTTTGCCAATCGGCTAAATGAGATTTGTCAAATTACCGTTAAAGAGGCCGAAAATGGTGATTCAGTTTTGCGAGGTCAGGCTTTAATTGCCCCTGGTAATTACCATATGTTACTTAAGCGCAGTGGGGCTAAATATTACGTTGAAGTGAAGGAGGGTCCCCTGGTCAATCGTCATCGCCCTTCGGTGGATGTTCTTTTTCGCTCTACAGCCCGTTATGCTGGACGTAATGCGGTGGGTATTATCATGACCGGAATGGGCGACGATGGAGCTCGTGGCCTACTGGAAATGAAAGAAGCTGGAGCTTATACTATTGCCCAGGATGAAAAAACCTGTGTAGTTTTTGGCATGCCTAACGTGGCTATTAAGCTGGGGGCTGCTGAGAAAGTCCTTCCCCTCGATCAGATTGCTTCGCATGTGATCAAGTATGTGAACCAGGTACAGGCTATCGGTTCATAATCAGTTATTTAAATGGATAAAGTATTTTTTTCCTCGTAGAGCTCTTTCTGCTTTTTTTGCGTGTGGGTTTTTTCTTCTTTTTGCGTGCCTTTTTCTTTTTTTGATGGATCGTTTTTTTTTTTTGTACGAAACGGCATGGGTACGCGACTTACTTAAGTGTCTTTTTGAACTGCATCCACTTTCAAATACACTGCAAAAGCCAATGATTAGTATGAGAAGAAGATATTTTAATCGATAAATATAGTACCGCCATGCCATTTACCTGCAATTTTTGTGGAAATATACTAAAAATGTATTATAACGTATCTTGTTTGATATATTTTTTCTATCTGCAGGTATTGATATTATTTACCGATGCAGAAATTCTTAAATATGTTTCCCAATATTTCATCGTTTGTGATGGTTCCCGAGATGGTGCCCATGTAATAGAGAATTTGTCGTAATTCTTCAGCAAGTAGGTCGTTGGTGAGCCCTGTTTTGAGTCCTTCGAGCATACGCATTGCTGCTTCCTGCGCATGGATTAGTGCTTCATAATGTCTTGCATTTGTGATGATAATGTTGCTTTCGCTATGTCGCATCGATTTTATGCAATCGAGCAGAAAATTGTGTATTTTATCGATATTGATTTTGTTTTTAGCCGAGATGGATATAATAGGCTGTGGAAAGTGTTGCTGAAGGTTTTCCTTAATTTTTTGCAAATCCAGGGATTCCACGCGATCGGTTTTGTTGAGAATAATGGCTAAAAATTGATGTTCTTGGAGCGAGAGCATTGAAATCATTTGTTGGATTTCCGATGGTTGTTCGGAAGGTTCGATAAGGTACAGGATGATGGTTGCCTTTTGCACATTGATTAAGGTACGTTCAATACCCATCGATTCGATAGTATCGGAGGTATGTCGAATTCCAGCAGTGTCGATGAATCTGAAAAGTATGCCACCAATGTTGATTGTATCTTCGATGATATCGCGTGTGGTACCTGGGATATCTGAAACGATGGCTCGTTCTTCATTCAGCAGAGTATTCAAAAGGGTCGATTTTCCTACATTGGGTTTACCAATAATTGTAACCGGAACCCCTTGCTTGATAACGTTACCATATTGGAAAGAATTCGTTAGCTGCTGTATTTGTTCAATAAGATCAACAAGCGTTTTTTGTAAAGATGCTCTATCGGCAAATTCCACATCTTCTTCGGAGAAATCGAGTTCGAGCTCGATAAGTGAAGCAAAATGAACCAATTGTTCGCGCAGTTGCTGAATTTGTTTCGAGAATTCACCGCGCATCTGGCTCATGGCAATTCTGTGGCTGGCCTGTGAGGAAGATTGGATGAGGTCGGCTACTGCTTCAGCCTGCGAAAGATCCATTTTTCCATTCAAAAAAGCTCTGAGGGTAAATTCGCCCGGTTGTGCCAGAAAAGCTCCATTACGTAATAATAGCTCCATGATTCTTTGCTGAATATAATGAGAACCATGGCAGCTTATCTCTACTGTATCTTCGCCGGTATACGATCGGGGTCCTTTGAAAATAGTGACCAGTACTTCATCTATCGTTTCGCTATTATCGATAACTTTACATAGATGTGCCGTATGCGTTGGATATTCGCCCAAATGCCGGGGTAACGACAAAATCTTATTGCAGATGGAAAATGCATCAGGACCACTTACGCGTATGACGGCAATAGCTCCTGTCCCGGGGGGCGTGGCTATGGCACATATCGTTGTCTCTCTGTCTATCATAGCATTATATTTTTCTTACAAGATAAACCGGAAAATGATAAAGCTGTTTAACTCGTTTACCATTATAAATACAAGGTTTCCACCGAGGCGAACTCAGCAGGGTTGTTTTTATGGCAGCATCGATTAATGGGTCGATTCCCGAAATGATATTGACGGAATCGATGAAGCCCTCTTCGTTGACAATAAATACTGCTATTGCTCGTCCTTCGGTTTTTTTAATTTTATTACTTTCAGGAAATTGAAAATTTTGCATGAACCATTGACGAAAGTTCAATAGGTTGCTTCCACATTCAAAGATACCTTCTTGCTCTTGCTCAAGTATGTCTTCTTCTTGTTTGCGTTTATATGTATCGGTAGAGCTAACCTTTGCCGTGTCGGTGATTACGGGGGATAAGGGTTCCTCTTTGCTGGCGGCCTCAGGTAATTGCTCCTGAGTATGGGAGGGTTGTTGAACAGGAAGTTTTTCCTTTTCTTGTTTCAGTATCTCGGGAGGGATATTAAGTAATTCCATGGCTACCTGCGTGGGGCGTAATCGGGTATGTTCGATTTGCACTTGCTTACCAAAATGTAGGAACAATGGGATAGAAAAAATTAGCAATACAATAATTGAACTTATAATAAACGATAGCAGGGTAATACGATAATACTTCTTCCGCAGGACATAGGCGCCATATTCCTTGTTACGAAATATCGATTCATCGATAAACATGGGACGGAATCATTTTTGCCAAAGATATAATTTATTTGTCTATGGGTGGACAGTCTCTGCATGTAAACTTAAGGATTTGAAAAGTTTTACCAATCGGAAAAATTATAGTTTTTCGCTATGGACATTTAACCTGGGATGATAACCTCACCCCGCCCTTCGGGCACCCCTCTCCTTTGTAAGGAGAGGGGCTGGGGGTGAGGTGGCCATCCGATTTCTACCAAAAGAGCCACCCCTACGGGGTTGGAAGGGCTAAAATTTTTAGGGTCGTATCCGTCAAAGGATAGGTTGAAATAAAATCTGAACTTCCCTTATCAGACATCCTTCTCCTACAACCTCACCCCGCCCTGGCGGGCACCCCTCTCCTTGGAAAGGAG
>ERZ795046.3657-NODE-3657-length-11951-cov-9.002354_pt1 | contig 11951 bp, 16 predicted proteins | sample MGYA00375130_ERZ795046 | MGnify/ENA primary metagenome ERZ795046 (study PRJEB30175, sample SAMN05720202) | activated sludge metagenome | isolation source: anaerobic digester from wastewater treatment plant | place: Japan | collected 2015-05-15 ...
AGCGCGAGGGACTGTTAATCCCCAGGTTGCAGGTTCGAATCCTGCCCGCGGAGCAGTTGGTGAAATTCGACCCCAAAAGGGTCGGATTTTGCTTTATTTATGCGGTTTTCCAGCGGTTCGAAATTTTCATTAGTGACACTTACCGCATTAGCTAAAACTTCAAAGGGTTTGCTGTAGTTTATCTTTAATTTACCTTCTTCTAAGTAAAAGTTCGAAAATATTAGCTTTAAGAGCCTTCTTTTCTCTTCTATCTCAGCTTTTTGATAAATTTCCTTAGCTCTTTGAGAAAGTTCTAAGATACTAATTCCAAGTTCAAAATATTTAGTTTGAGCACTGCTTTGCATTTCAATAGACGCTAATATTTCTTCTTTTTCCTCAGTATATTGTTTAAACTTTTCCTCATAAAATTCAGGCGTTATATTGCCATCAAGTTTATCATCATACAAAGCATTTAATCTTTTTTGGATTTGCTCATAGCGATGGTTTAACTCTTCTAAAGATTTATTATGGTATTCTACTTCATCTTGATGGCTTTCCTGCAAAGCTTTCTTAATCCACTCAGCCAACCTTTGATTTTTAATGGTAATTTTATTAAGGTAGGGGAGTATTTCTTTTTCTAATTCTTCCTGTCTAAAACTTTTATGGGGATTCACTGGACAATTTTTATATTTGCTGTGCTCTCCATACCAATGCCCTTTCTTGGTATACCAAGTAATTACTCCATTGCATTTACTGCACCTTATTAATCCCTTAAATAATGGAAAATGCTTTCTGTATTTTGGAGTTGTTTTGCTGTTAAGAATATTTTGCACTTTGTCAAACAACTCTTTGGAAATTAATGGTTCTTGATCGCCTTTATGAATTTCATTATTCCAGCGTATTTTGCCGCAATAAAACGGGTCAGAAAGTATACTTCCTAATCTACTTTTAACTAATTTATTTCCGCCTCTTGTTCTAAATCCTTCATCATACATTTTTTGAACTAATTTGTTCAAAGAATACTCGCCGGTTGCGTAATATTCAAACATTTTTCTTACAAAAGGAGCTTTTTCTTCGTCGATAATATGAATTTTATGACCTTTTTCTCCAATAGTTTTATAGCCAAGAGGAGGTTTAGTAGGAAGTTGGCCTTCTCTTATTTTCTCTGCTTGTCCTTTTTTAACCTCTTCAGATAGGTTATCGATGTAGTTTTGAGCAAAAACAATTCTAATATTCCAATTTAATTTTTCTTGAGAGCGGGAGTTTTTATTTAATATAAGAGAATCCTTAACTAAATGAACTTGTCTTCTTTCATCTTCATTAAGCCAATCATTTATTAAAACTGCATCTTTTAAATTCCTGGTAAGCCTGTCTGTCTTTTCGCAAATAATAACTTTTATATTATTCTTTTTTACATAATTCATCATTTCAGTAAAAATTTTTCTTTGATATTTTCCGCTTGCTGATTCTGAAATAGAAAACACCTTAACAATTATAAAACCATTATTCTTTGCATACTCTTTAAGAAATTTTTCTTGGGCAGGTAGAGAATAACCAGTTTCTTCCTGCTCTTTTGATGACACTCGGCAGTATATCACTGCTTTTGTATTTTTTATGATTTTATTTGCGTAATTTTGCATACTTTTCAAATATTTTTATTTATTATTTTAAAAATAAACTATTTATACATATAAACAAAAAAGGGATAGTCCTGCTGGACACCGCCTTTTTACGAGCAGTAAGCAGAAACTACCCCTTTTTACTCGTAAAAATATATTAGCGGTGTCCATTATCATTATAACTTTTATCTGGTTAAAAACAAGTGTGTGCGTGATATTTCCTACTTTTTTCTGCATTTTTCTGCATTTTTTATTTTTTTTAACATTTTTTATAAGTTTTCGTAGGTTTTCGGCATTTTTTTCTGACATCTTCTGATAATTTTCAGTAATTTTCAGTAATTTTCAGTAATTTTCGGAGGTTTTCATAGGTTTTCTGATGTTTTTATAGTTGCTACGTGCTTTAAAAGTGTAAGCATTTTAAAATTATTAATTACCATTTATCACAGAAAAATCACAGAAAAATAATAAAATCTACAGAAAATTTATCTCATTTTTATTTACCCCACCCTCTCACTCACTATTGTTTTATCTTTAGAAAGATTAAGCGGAGTGGTGGGATAGATTAATATTTTTCTTTTATCATTCGGGTCTGGTTCTTGTGTTATTAAGCCGGCAGTCTCCAACATTGGAATAATTTGTTGCCGTAATTGCCAATCAGCAATAAATCGTCCATATACTTGATAATGTTTTTGGATTATATCTTGGCGAGTTAATCCTGTGTCTCCTGTAATATTTTCAAGGTCTCCTGATTTGTTTTTGTCATTCCAAGCAGGCAAAATGACTTCTTGGTAGAGCTGGTAAATATAGGGTGGTAGATTAAGTTCTTGGCTTTCAGAAATTGCTTCCCAAATTTTGAATGCTTCCTCAGTATCACTATCATTTGCTATTATAGTTGAACCGTCCTTTTCTCTAAACCATAAATTCAACAAGGCAAAAGATTTTATTAAAGAAATTAGCCGTCCGATGTCTCTTGAATGTCTGGGTTTGAGAAATTTATTTTTCTTAAAAAACTTTTCTTCAATCTTTTCTGGCGAGCTGATTTTGATCTCTTTAATATCCTCTTGTTTTATCGCTTGTATCCTTTCTTTCAAGAGTTTTCTTTCAGGATTATCATCCAGCCATTTTTGATAAGCATCAGCGTCAGTTTCTTTTTTAATTTTCTCATGGATTGCTTCTCTTATTTTTTCTTGATTTGTCTCTGGACTAAGTAGTAAAAATCTTGTTGCTTCCTGTTCATCAATTCTCAATCCAGCCGTACAGAAAATTACTGACGGATAGCCTCTCAATAGAACATTTTTAGTTTTTAACCCAAACTTTTGCGTTTTATCAGTGATTTTCAGCGATATTTCTTTTTTATCATGAGAAAGCAAAGGTCTTAATCTTTCTAAAAGTTGGGTGTGCGGTTGGTCAAGGAATATTAAAATCTTTCTGGATAAATCAACCACATATCCCTTCCTTTCTTTTTGATATTCGCCAATGTCGTGAAAAAAGGCGGTCGGGGAGCAGTAGCCAATTTCAATTACATCTTCTTCTGGAAATAACCTAGCAATTTCAGTTGGAATATACGACTTTCCAGTAGAAGATGGAGCATTGAAACTGATGTTAAATTGTGAATCTTCAGTATAAGCTGAGAGTTCACATAAAAAAGTTATCAGTTTATTTTCCTCATCTTTTTTAATTGTTAACCCAAGTATTTTAATTAACTCTTGAGTTGAGAGTGGTTTAAACTGAGAAATGTCTATTTTTTCAAAAAGATTTTTCTCAATTTCTTGAAACCTTTTTTCTATTAAATCTTTATTCTGTTCATAATTATTCATTATCATATTTATTTTTCTCCGATGAGATATTTTATTGCTTCTTTAAAAGAATAGCCGTAAAGTAACCTCACGAAGTTAATTACATTACCACCTTGATTGCATCCATAGCAGTAAAAACTATTTGCGTCAGGGTAGACAAAAAATGATGGGTGTTTTTCTTGGTGGAAAGGGCAAAGCCCGACTAATGCCTTGCCACTTTTTTGTAAGGGTTGTTTGATTAAACTTTCGATTGGCACTGCTAACGCTTGCTGAATTTGATCTTTTGTCATTTGGCCTTTTAGTTTTTGACCATTTTCTATCATCGATAATCTTTCAAGCCGTGCTATTTCTTGTTCAATTTCTAAAAGCTCCTGTCCCTCTGTAACTTTCAGCCATTCTTTCCAAAACCATCTCGAAATTTCATCATTAGTTTTGTCTCTAATAAAAGTAAGTCCCTTCTCTATAATGTCTAATTTGCAAAGCTTTTCCTTTTTTAATTCTTCTATTCTAAAAGGAATTTTTTCCTTAAACTCAGGAAAAACTTCCAACCATTCTTTATCAGTTAATCTCGGTTCAGATTCTCGCCACTCTTTCTCTAATTGAGTACTATATTCTTCATCTAATTTGTTTATTTCATTTTTGTTCATTTTCATATAAATTTTCTTCAGAGGTATAAAACTATACAAAAAGGATTAAACCCCTCTTAAATCGCTAAATTACCCCTATTTTTGGTTGTCCTCAGCTGCTTTTTTATTCCCTTGAGATAATTTAAATAACTGTTGAAGGAGTTCTTTTTTCTCTTTCGGATCATAATCGTTTTTATCAACCAGTTTGTTGAAGTAACGAGCAATAGTTTGCCTTGAAAAATTTCTATCTTCTACTGTCGCTGCAAAATAAATATAATCGCTCCAATTAGGGTTTTCTTTTTTGACCTTGTTAAAAACTCTTTCAATTGATCTCATTTTTCTTTGTGTCCAATATATTGGACTTTTTGTTTCTTGATTCGACCTTTGTTAGTAAGTCAAAAACTCTAACAAGGGTACTGGCAACTTCAATCAACTCCTCTCGTGTGAGATTTTTCCCATAATCCTCTTTCACAATCTGCTGTAATTCTTGTAAAAGTGTTTCACTTATCATAAAAAAGCAAGTTTATTCTCCTGAGTATATTCGGCTCTTCAGATTCTTTTGATTATTAAAAAGTGTTAGCGCCGGCAACTTAATCCTGTCATTGAAATAATCATTAACCACTTTTTCAGTATTCTCTCCTCCTTTGAACACAAACTTAATCTTTTTCGGATTAGATCTATCTAGTTCCAGTAATTCATAGTTGAGTGTTACCAGCACTGTAGCAAGTCCTAAATCAGATGTTGAAAACTCATTTTTGTTCATAGTTATTTAATTTTTTAATAAATAAAAAATAGACTCTTTTTTATGAGTCTATTTTATAAAATAGATAGTTGATTCAATTGAGAGTCAACAAAGTCAACTTAATATTTTCTATAAAATGTTCTGCCTTTTACACAAAACAATTTTAATTCTGTTTTCTCTTCTACTTTTTTATTTACTTTTCTTACAGCATCATAAATTGTTCGCCATTTAATATCTAAATCATCCATTTCCTCTGCTATTTCATCCCAACACACAATTTCACCCTTTTCTCTTTGAAATAAAGATTTACATACATCAAATTGCTTAGAGCCAACAGGGAGGAGTATTTCTACATTTCCCCAAACTATTTTAGGTGGATTTTCAATCAACTCAGGAGATATTCGTTTTAGATTTTGATTTTTGTTTCTTTTTGCAGCCATCTTTAAATCTTTATAAGCCATCTTTAAATCTTTATAAGCCATCTTTAAAGCTTCATATTCTTCTTTTATTTCTTTAGAAAATTTGTATAACTCTTCTTTCCGTACGTAAGAATCATAAAAAACCGTACTTCCATTACTTATTTCTTGGATATCGGAAGAGTCTGTTTCGTACCAACCTCCTCCCCCTAAAAGTTCTTCTTTTTCCAACGTTTCAAATGCTAATTCTTGTTCGTATTTACGAAGCCCAGCTAGTTCAAGATCGTTCTCTGTAATGACTACAGATTCTATTTTTATGTCATCAATAATATCTTCTGTTATATTCTTTTTTATAATTTCTATTACTTTTAAAAGGTTTTTATATTCTTTCAAGAGTTTTTTTATTTCTATTTGTTTAATTATATTATTATCTTCCATATATTAATTGTCATCTTAATTTACCTATATTTTACCATTTATTATAGGTTAAGAGCAAGCTCAAAACTTTCTCCGAAACATTCTCTCGGAGCTTTATTTTTTAGGTAAATTATGGTATTTTAAAGGTGCTACCACATTCACATAGTTTCGGTGAGATTGGTTTGCCCTTTCAGTCCGCTTGCGAGCTGAAAGGGCGACATAGACGCACACAAGCGGACATCTCACCGATGTTAGTGAGTGTGGTAGCCGTCATGTCGCCCTTTTTTGTTTTGAAAAAAAACAAGAAAGGCATAGTGTGTATCTATGTCTAAAAATCATTCTTGGAAAATATCTTTATTTAATCTTTTGTTTATTGTATTAGCAGTGAGCTTGGTTTTTGTTTCTAGGGCAGAAGCAAGAAGTGGTTGTTGTTCTCATCACGGTGGGGTTTGTACATATAAATGTTCTGATGGTGTTAATGTTGGATATTATTGTTGTGATGGAACATCTCTTTCATCAACATGTGCTCCATATTATCCAAGTTGTCCATTATCTTTACCCACATCTACTCCTACTCCTTCAGTTCCAACCCAAACCTCAACACCACCTCAAGAACCAACTCCGCCAAAGACAGATTATACAATCCTTGCTACTACCAACGCAGAAGTAATAAAAGTCATTGATGGTGATACTATTGAAGTTAAATTCAGCGATGGTACTATTGAAAAAGTGCGCCTCATAGGAATTGATACCCCTGAAACAGTCGACCCTCGTAAACCAGTGGAATGTTTTGGTAAAGAATCAGCAAATAAGATGAAAGAATTAGTAGAGAATAAAACTGTAAGATTAGAAAGAAAATCAGAAGATAACAGAGATACTTATGATCGGTTATTAAGATATGTTTATGTTGACGACCTCTTTGTAAATGCCGAGATGATTAAGCAAGGCTATGCATACGCTTACACTAAATATCCTTTTGATGCACAACTAATGGAAGAATTTAAACAATACGAAAAAGAAGCAAGAAAAAATGAAGTAGGATTATGGTCACCAGAAGCTTGTGCAGGAGTAGCAAGCCCAGTAACTTCAACAACAGAAACGCCAAAAGATATTCAAGAGACCCCAACTACCCCAACTGCAGAAACACAAGAGAACAATAGTTCAGTATTGGTCTGGGTCATTTCTGGAATAGTAATTGCTGGTGGTATTGGATGGAGATACTTATCAAAGAAAAAAGCCAGTAACGTTCACTGATTGTATGAAACCTAGAGCCTTAAAAATATTTATCCCTGTTGTGATTGTAATTATTGTTTTTCTTTTCTTTGTAGGTTTTCTTTCAGGAAGCTCAAAGAAAACAAATCAGAGGATTGCGCTTGAAAGATTAAACGAAGCAGTAAACATGGCAGATAACGTTCCAGAGATCCCCTCAGGGCTACTTGAAGTTCATAACTATGTATTAGAAGAACTTAAAAAAGGACAAATTCCTGTAGGAGACATTACAGAGATAGTTCCCGAAGCAAAAACAAACCCCGAAGACTACCCTGCCCAATATGAGATGGTCAGTGATATTTTATATATCAACCCATACTTAAATATTAAAAGTGAAATCTGGTTGCCAATCTTATACCATGAACTCACTCATAAATGGGAAAGAAACACTCAATACAAAGACACCCCAAAAGAACACTGGCAAAATAGTATTTTAGAACTTGAAAGTACTGCCTATGCCACTACTGCTCAGGCCTGGTCATTAGTTCAAAGATACTATCCAGTAAATAAAGATAACTTAACCCCAGAAGAACAAACCTTTGTTCAAAGTTTTGAAACCATCTCTAAATATTACAACGACCTCCAAACTACAATCGAAAAAGATAATATAGATTTAAATACTCAAGAAGGATGGGATAAACTTGAATCAACAGATGCCTGGCATAATTGGTCTAATTTAATTCAAAGCCAAATAAGTAAATACAACTACAAATAAGTAAATACAACTATGGGAATATTTAATAAATATAATGAAATAGAAAAACAACTTTTAGAATTGTATACCCAAATGTTTATCGAAATGAATTTACCTGACGCTAAAGCGACAGCAAAAGATATGTTAGATAGGGCAATTGAGAAATCTAAAAAAGAGGGGACATATTATTTACCTAATAATTTTGGTGATATTATATTAGGGATTGAAGCAGCAGAACAACCAATTACAGAGAAAATGGCAGAGATATTCCGAAAAACTTTACCTCAGAAGAAAGAAGAAGGAGTTAGAGATGAAGATATAAGATGGTGGTGGAACCTTAATGATGTCGAAAGAAAAATGATGCTGAGTATGGATGATTTTCATCGGTTATCACTTTTTATTAACGAGATAAACAATGGCAAAACTCCAGAAGAAGCTGGAAGAATTATGTGGAAAGCACATCCAATGTATACTTATGGTGATCCAAATACAAGACCTAAGCAGTCACCATTTGATCTTAAAAGAGAAGATTTCCCATTACCGGTAGAGCTAAAAGATAGAGTTAATCGTTATATTGAAAAAAGACTCAAGGATGATCCCGAAAATATTAAAAAAGACCTAGAAGGTTTTTCAACTTTTAATGCTTTTGTGAGAAAAGAGATTAAAGCCGGCAATCTTTAAGAAATAAAAAATTCGATCACAATGGACAAGACTAAACAAAAATTTAAAAGAATATTTATTTTATCTTTTTTAATATCTATATTTCTAATGGCTAATTTGGTTTCGGCTTCAAATTTGAAGGCTTTTTTAGTAGAGAAAAAGATTGATTATAATAGTTTATTAATAAGTGATGGGATTTCACAATATATTATTGATTATAACTATAAATGTTATAGCAGTGATTTTTTCGAAGGGCAATATATTTATATTGATACTTTAATTTATCCAATGTTTGGAGACACTATCATTCTTGGTAGCTTTGGCCAAACAAAAACTTGTGAGGTTGGTAATATTCCTAAAAAAGTTAATCTTCAAAAATATTTTGTTATTTCAGTAAATAACGGTAAAAACGAAATTGTAGTTGAAGATAAGTATGGAGATAAATATTTAGTTGAATATGGTATTGGATGTTTAAGTATGTGGAGATATGAGAATAAATACATTGATATAGATACGGGAGGATTATTTTTAGATGGCATAAGTGATAAAATTTACCTTTTCGATTCTGGTGATGAATGTCAAGTGTGGAATGTTAAAAAAATAGACAACTATCCATCTATTCCATATACCCCTCCAAGTACTTTTACTTACACGCCAGATATAAACGCACCTTCTCCATCGACATTGCCAGAAATAAATTCGTCTTTAAACTTTGTTTCACCAACTCCTCAGGTAGAACAAACTCCAGAAGCGAAACCACAGACTCAACAAATAGAATCAATTTCAGAACCAGAACAAAAGATAGAAAATTCTACCGAGAATCCAGAAAAGCCAACAACAGCTTCTAATGAATTTCAATCTCTGCCCGAAAAAAAGGTTACTGAGCCAACTTTAGAGAATCCAGAAGAACCTACAACGATTTCTAATGAATCTCAATTTCTTCCTGAGGCAGAAACCGCCAAGCCAACTTTAACTTCGGCATTATTAGCAATGGTAAATAACGTTCCTATTTCTTCTTGGGCATTAGGAGCAACTGGAATTTGTTTTTTAATTGCAAGTTTTATCCTTAAAACAATTAGAACAAGAAATATAAAAAGAACCTTAGATACAAAATTAACTAAAAAATGAGTCAAGATCAAATTCAACAAAGAAAAGAATATAATAAAATTATCTTTTTATGGATAGTAAATTATTTTGAAGAGAATAATAAAATACCTATATTAGAAGAAATAGGTAAAGCATTTAATTTTTCAAGAGAAAGAGCCAGGTAAGAAAATAAATTAAAATAAACGAATATGAATATAGATATAAACAAATTTATAAAAATAATTTTAATCTGTGTAGTTCTATTAATTGCTTTTTCTGTTTTCTATTATTTTGTAATTTTTTTACCGAACAAAGAACAACAGAATATAACTTTAAATAGAGAAATTACCTGGCAGGAAATACAAAAGTTTATACCAGTAAATTACTCAGCAGTATCGGTTCCATATAGTGATGATATAGTTATTCAAAAATACGAGCTTAATGGAGATACTTTATATGTTTTTCCATTACAACCAAAAACCAATATTTCAAATAATTTAGTTAAGATACTTCTATTAAAATACAATAAACCATTAGATAACTATCATAAGGTATTTGAATATTCTCTTTTGGGAAATTCATTTGTAGAGTTTTATTACGATGATATCGACGGTGATAATATCGAAGAACTCTTTGTCGAATCATCTACTAACTATGGTGGTTCAGGCACAAGTTATAATCTACAAATATTAAAAATTAATAATAATGATATTAAAGAAATAGCTCAATTTAGTTCAAATATTCCCTCAGGTCCTCAATATTATTCTGATTCTAAAGAAATTATAAACACTTCGTATATATGGGGAGCAAATGAAAGTCATTTCGGCTGTCATTATATTGATATAAAAAAATACTGTTATAGTGAAAACACATTTTCTCTGTGCGGTGAAAAAAGATCAAAATACAAATATCATTTTGGTGACTATGGCTATGAAAAATGTTTTCCTTTTCCTGACAATTTTAATGAGTTTCTGAATAACGAATCTTACTCTTTATAAATTTTATAGAGAGAAATTAAGCTTGCGAATTCTAGAATAATGGGATAAACTACAAAATATAGACGCTTGACATAACTGGGTTAATCTAATTCAAAGCCAGGCAAGAAAGTAAAGGTCAAAAAAATTAAAAATTATGGAAAAAGAACCAATACAAAAATCTAATATTAAGTTTAATTTTAAAAGAGGTTTTTTAGTTAAATTTGGTTTTTTTGCTATTATTAGTGCTTTAATAACGGTTTTAATTATTATTGCAGACCTAAATGAAAATGAGGCTTCGGTAGGGGAAACATTTGGAATGTTTTTTACTTTAATTTCTTTCTCAGCGATATTGGCTTTAGTTATAAATTACTTTCATAAATGGATTTGGGAATCTCGAAATAAGAAAAAGACTAAAGAAAACCAAGATAGGCAAAATATTCAAGAAAAATCTTCTTTTGAAAAACAAGTTGGTTATTGGGCATTGCTTTCTTTAATCTTTGGGATTTTATCGCTCCTTGCTCTTCCAATTGTTCACGTTCTCGCTATTATATTTGGGATAATTGCATTTAAAAAGAAAGAAAATAAAGCTTTTGCAATTGCTGGAATAGTTTTGGGTGGCTCTATTTTAATTTATACTATTATCAATCGCCTTGCTGGCCTTTAAGATATGGAAGAAGAAAAAAATAATAATATTTTTATAGGATTTCTTATTGGTTTTTTTATTTGCTTGGGCATGCTATGGTTAATGAGCGGAGACAATCGTACTCCCTCTGAAAAATTTGAAGATTGCTTGAGAGCTTGCGAGAGGGAAGGAGAAGCACGGACTTATTCTTGGTTAAAAGAATGTCAAGATGGTTGCTTACGAGAGATACATTAGAAGATAGATAAGTTGTCTAAAATCTAAAATTGTGTATAATAACCATTAATTCTTTTCAAAAAAATCCAATTTTACCTCTCTACTCCTACCTAAGAAATAGTGAGTAGCAGGGTGGGGTAAAACGTGCTAATCTATTTATTAAGCTCGTGAATTTAAATCTGGTATATAAATATACTCATTTTGCTTCTCGATTATCGTTCTAATGTTGTCCACAATTCGGAGCCACCAAAAAAACAGGATTCAAAAATCCTGTTTTTCATTTTGGAGCTTTTAAAAAAATTATGATAAACTACAAAATACAAACGCTTGGCGCAACTGGGTTAATTTAATTCAAAATCAAGTGAGTAAATAAAGGTCAAGAAAAAAACAAAATTAAAATGATAATTTAAATTATGGAACAACAATCACAACAACCACAAACTCAAGAAAAACCAAAGAAATCAATTTGGAAGAAATGGTGGTTTTGGTTAATTATTATAGTCATTATAACGGGGATTATAGTAATTTCTAACAACATTTCAAAAGTTGATTCAAAGGTTAATTATTGTAAAGATAAATGTGTTAGTTGCAATAAGGGTGGCTGGACTATGAAAGGAACATCTCTCTCATACTTCTGTACATTAGGTTCATCCACAGGAGATTATCAGACTAAAAAAGATTGTATAGAAGATTGTCTTTTAATCACAGATTGGGAAGAAGTAAAATATTAGCTTCTTTTAAACAATAGTGAGTTGAGGAATAGGGTAAACCCTCCTGTTATTTTTCAAAAATTGCGTACGAGTACCATATACAC
>ERZ795046.3665-NODE-3665-length-11922-cov-49.179742_pt1 | contig 11922 bp, 10 predicted proteins | sample MGYA00375130_ERZ795046 | MGnify/ENA primary metagenome ERZ795046 (study PRJEB30175, sample SAMN05720202) | activated sludge metagenome | isolation source: anaerobic digester from wastewater treatment plant | place: Japan | collected 2015-05-15 ...
GGCGAGGGTCGTGCCGTGCCTCCGGGCGATGGCGTCCATGGTATCCCCCTTTTTCACCACGTAAAAGGCGTGGGGCCGGGCCTTGACATCGCCCCCGGGGGCGGGCTTAGCGGCCGAGGCGACCTGCTCCTGCGGGGTCTCCTCCTTCGGGGGCGGCGACGAGGGGACGACCAGTTCCCTGCCCACGTACAGGGGCGCGCCCCTCTTCAGACGGTTGAGGGCGATCAGCTCCTCGACGGTGGTTCCGTGACGCCGGGCGATGACGGTGAGATTGTCACCCCTCTTCACCCGGTAGCGGGTCCTGGCCGGGGGCGGTGCGGCCTGCGGGGGCGCCTGCTGTGGTCCCGCGACGACCTTCGCCTTCTTACCCCCCTCCCCTTCCCTCTCGAGATAGGCGAAGACGGCGTCGGCGATGGCGTTGGCGATCTTCTGCTGAAACCGGGGGGTCCTCAGGAGGCGCTCCTCCTGGGGGTGGGAGATGTAGGCCGTCTCCACGAGGACGGAGGGTATCTCCGGGAGGGTTAGAACCATGAACGGGCCCTCCTGGACGGTCCCGGAGCGGAGGGAGTTGACCTTCGCGAGCCTGTCGATGGTGATCTCGGCGAAGGCCTTCGAGAGGTTCATCGTTTTGGTCTGGACCATGTTCAGGAGGATGGGATCGGAGAGGGCCTTGGCCGATTCGCCGTTGGCGCTCCCCCCGACGATGTCGGCGAGGTTCTCCTTCCTGGCCAGGATGAGGGCCGCCTCGTTGCTGGCCCGCCGGTAGGAGATGCAGTAGACGGACGCCCCCTTCAGACGGCGGCTCCGGGAGGCGTCCGTGTGGATGCTCACGAAGAGATCGGCGCCGTATTCCCGGGCGATCTTCAACCTCTTCTTGAATGAGACGTAATAATCGCCCTCCCTGGTCAAGAAGGCCCGGTAACCCTTGCGGGCGTTGATCCTGTTCTTCAGTCTCTTGCTGATGGCCAAAACGACGTTCTTCTCGTAGGTGCCGAGGCGCCCCACCGCCCCCGGGTCGTCACCGCCGTGGCCGGGGTCGATGACGACGATCGTCTTGCGTTCTTCCTTCTTGACGCGCTCCCTGATCTCGCTCTCCTTACGCTCGACGTCGGGGAGGTGGACGTCCAGGACCAGGCGCGGCGATTTATCCTCCACCTCCGGCAGGATGAAGACCTTTGTCTCGGCCTTGCCCGTCAGGCGGACCTCCATCCCCACGGCGCCTCCCTCGAGGGGCTGCAAGACGACCTTCTCGACGCCCGGTTTCCTCAAGTTATAGACCCGCTTGAGATCCTCCGCCAGGACGCTGTCCTTGATGGTCAAAAGCAGGGTGTCTTCCTTGCGGTCCACCTCGTAGGCCACCTCCTCCGAGGTGTCCAGGACGATGCGGATGTGATCCGGCGCGGCCCAGTAGCGGACCCCGAGGATTTCCGCCGTCTCGGCCGAGACGGAAATCGGCGCGCCGAGGGCGACGATCATCAGGATGATCACCCCCCAAACCCGCGCCCGAATCCTGAACCTCGTCATGGCGGGAAAAAGACCCCTCCCTGCGGCGATGCGTGAATCGACCGCACTATAGACATGAAGATAACAAAAGTCAAATACTCGTGAGACGGCCAGAAAAAGGTTGACATCGGGCCGCGGCAGTGACATTTTGCCTCCCCGACGTCGGTGAAAAACAAACAGACAGGTGAGAATCATGAAGATCGGCGAGGGTCTCTCGACGGGGAGATTTTCCCTCTCTTTCGAGGTCTTTCCCCCCGTCCGGGAAGGAAACCTCGGTAACCTCTACAAAGTGATAACGGAGTTGAGCGAATACGAGCCCCACTTCATCTCCGTGACGTACGGGGCGGGGGGGCGAACGCGGGACAAGACCATCGAGATCGCCCACAAGGTCAAGGAGGAGTACGGCCAGAACGTCCTGGCCCACCTGACCTGCGTGGGCTCCACCCGGGACGACATCGCCGCCATCCTCGACGAGCTGAAGGACCGGGGCATAGAAAACATCCTGGCCCTGAGGGGAGACCCGCCCGAGGGGGAGGAGACCTTCACCCCCGTCCGGGACGGTTTCCGCTACGCCAACGAGCTGGTGGAATTCATCGTCTCCCGCCACCGATTCTCCATCGGCGTGGCCGGTTACCCCCAGAAGCACCCCGAGGCCCCCAGCTTCGAGGCGGACCTCCTGAACCTCAAGCGGAAGGTGGACGCCGGGGCCGATTTCGTCATCACCCAGCTCTTCTTCGAAAACGACGAGTTTTACCGTTTCCGCGACGCCGCCATCAAAACGGGCGTCCGGGTCCCCATCCTCCCCGGGATCTTCCCCCTGATGAACTACAAGCAATTCCTGAGGATCATCGACCTGTGCCGCCCGACCATCCCCTCCCGCCTGGGGGAAAAGGTGGAGCGCCTCCGGGACAAGCCCGAGGAGATCGAGAAGTACGGCGTCGAGTTCGCCCTGGAACAGTCGGTGGATCTCATGGAGAACGAGGTGGCGGGGCTCCACATATACACCATGAACAGGAGCTGGCCCGTGAAGGTTATGATCGACGAGGGCCTCAGGGGGCTCCTCCCCGCCGACCGCCTCCGCACCCCGCCCGGCGGCGAGACAAAGACAACAAAGACTTGACGAATAATCAGGAAGGGTTTATTAAGGCCCCTTCAAAACAAGGGCGATTAGCTCAGGTGGATAGAGCGTTGGTCTCCGGAACCAAAGGCCCCGCGTTCGAGTCGCGGATCGCCCACCAAAAACACGGGGTCGCCTCGGCGGCCCCTTTTCTTTCAACCTCCCCCGTCCCCGCGACGGGACCTCTCCTTTGCGCCCCGGAAGGGGCCCGCCGTCAGGGCGGCGGGTGGTAAGCCCCCTTCCCGTCCGGGGCCGATGACCCGCCCATCCCCACGGGACCGTCCCCCGCTGCGCCGGGACGCCCCGGGGGTGGATCCGTCAATGGGCGGGGTCAGCGCTTCTTGAAGAAATTGATGAGGAACTCGTTATCGACAGGGGAGAGGTCGAACTTGAAAACGGCCTGCTCCACGAGTTTTATGAGGGATTGATTCGGGTTTTCTTCCAGGCTGGTGGATATCCACTTGATCGCCCTCTTGAGATCCTCGCCCTCGGGCATGACGGTGGCCATAGGGAGCCCTCCTTCTTCCTTCGAAATGCCTTTTTCTTATATCCTATCGGCGGTGGCTTATCAAGACGGTTTTTTGCGGCCTCTTCGGGGGCAAGAATTTTCTTGATCCCCCGGTAAAAATCGTGTATCAGGTCCTCTCAATTTTAATGAGGGACTCCTTGTTCGGGCCCCGTGCCCGGACTTCAGAGCCGAAAGGAGGTCACACCTTGAGAAGGTACGAGTCTATCTTCATCATCCACCCCGATCTCCCCGATGTGGAGATCAACGAAACCGTCGACCGGTACGCCGCCATCATCGAGAACCAAGCGGGCAAGTTGGTAAAGATCGAGAAGTGGGGCAAGCGTAAGCTCGCCTATGAGATCAAGAAGCAGACCCGCGGTTACTACGTCCTCATGGACTACGTCGGCGCCCCGGGTGTCGTGTCCGAGCTGGAGCGCAATTTCAAGATCGACGACAAGGTCCTCAAGTACATGACCGTCAAGAGGGACGAGGACGTGGACATGGAGGCCGTCGAGAAGGAGATCGCCGCCGCGGCCCAGGCCCGGCAGGTCGAGGCCCCGGCGGAGGAGGCACCCTCTTCGCCGGAGACAGAGGCGTCGCAGGAATAGGTCCGGGGCCCGTCATCCCGCCCGATTCCAGACCCAAGCAAGATACGGAGGAGCAAGGAAGTGGCATTCTCGAGAGGAGCGAGACCGGCCCAGAGGGGCCATAAGAAGTTTTTCCACCGGCGGAAGTTCTGCCGTTTCTGCAGTGATTCGAACCTGCGGATAGACTACAAGGACACCCAGACCCTGAGGGATTTCATCACGGAACGGGGCAAGATCATCCCGAGGCGCATCACGGGGAACTGCGCCAAGCACCAGCGTTCCCTGACCCTGGAGATCAAGCGGGCCCGGACCATCGCCCTTCTGCCCTACGCCGTGAGGGAGGGTTGATCACCGCCCGCGCGAGGGGGCCTGCGGGGCGCCCTTGCGACCCCCCAAGAAGAGGGGAGCGGGCCGTTCGGACAGCATCGGGGGCATGAAGTGGAGAGCCCGGGGGCCAGGCAAAAGTGGCGGGTCTTTCTTTCCGCCTCCCTCATTCTGGCCTTTTTTTTCCTCACGGCCTCCCTCGTGCCCCTCGTCGGTCCCGTCCTGGTGATCCTGATACCCCTCCCCGTGATGTTCAACCTCGCCCGTCTCGGCCGTCCCTGGGGCCTGGCCTCCCTGGCGGCGGCCGCCGCGGTGACGGGCCTGGTCCTCGGCTTTTCCACCGCCGGGGGGGAGGCGGCCTTTCTGCTCCTCATGGCCTTCCTGGGGATCATCATACACGAGGTCCTCAGGAGGTCCCTGTCCGTGGAAAGGACCGTCGTCGTCGCCACGGCCACGGGCTTGGCCTTCGTCGGCGGCGCCGTCACGGCCCAGGCCCTCCTCGCGGGGACGACGCCCTGGGCCGTCATATCCGCCTCCATCGCCAAGACCCTCCAGGAAAACATTGACCTCTACACGCGGATGGATATATCCTCCGAGCAGGTGGCGGTGATCAAAGAAAACTCGGGAAAGATCGTCGCCTTCCTCCAACACACCTTCCCCGCCTGGGTGACCATCTCCGTGGCCTTCGTGGTCTGGATCAACCTCCTGGCGGCGAGGGGCGTGTTCGCCGCCAACGGTCTCCCCTACCCCGACTTCGGCGATCTGACGCGGTGGAAGGCCCCGGAGAGACTCGTGTGGTTCTTTATCGCCACGGGCGCCGCCCTTCTCCTCCCCTGGGAGGGGCTGAAATGGGCGGCCCTCAACGGGCTGATGGTATGTCTGTTGATCTATTTCTTTCAGGGCATGGCGATCGTGACCTTCTTCTTCAAGACCCGCAAGGTGCCCCCGTGGCTGAGGTATATCTTCTATCTCATCCTGATCCTTCAGCAATACCTGGTCGCCATCGTCATCGCCGCCGGCCTCTTCGATCTCTGGGTCGATTTCCGCAGGCTCGACCGGGTCATGAAGGAGCCGGAAACATCATGAGTCCCGAAGGGAGATGAAACGATGAAGGTGATCCTGACGAAAAACGTCCCCGGCCTCGGCAGGGAGGGAGACATCGTCAACGTCTCCGACGGCTACGCCCGCAACTTCCTCTTCCCGAAAGGACTGGCGGCGGAGGCGACGACGGACAAGATCGGCTCCCTGGAGGAAGAGAGGAAAAAGCGCCTCAAGCGGGAGGAAGCGGAGAAACAACGGGCCCTGGCCCGGAAGGAGAGACTCGAGGGCGTCACCTGCCGGGTATTCAGGCGGGTCGGCGAACAGTCCAAGATCTTCGGTTCCGTGAACACCAAGGACATCGAGGAGGCCCTCAAAAAGGAGGGGATCGAGGTGGACCGCAAGGCCATCGTCCTGGACGAACCCATCCGGGCCCTGGGTGAGTTTCCCGTGCGGGTCAGGATCCTGCCGGGGGTCTTCGCCGAGATCAAGGTGCGGGTGACGCCGGAACCATGACGAGGAAAAAAGCCAAAGATATCGACATCGATCTTTACCGCGTCCCCCCCCAGAACCTGGAGGCGGAGCAATCGGTCCTCGGGGCGATCCTCCTCGACAACCAGGCCGTCAACGCCGTCCAGGAGATCCTGACGGTCAACGATTTCTACACGGAGACCCACCGGAAGATCTACACCGCCATCTGCGAACTGACGGACCGCAACGAGCCCTGTGATCTCATCACCTTAAGCGACCGCCTCCGGGACAAGAAACACCTCGAGGTCGTGGGGGGGGCCGCCTACCTCGCCAGCCTCGTGGACAGCGTCCCCTCGGCGGCCAACGTCGCCCACTACGCCCGGATCGTCAAAGAGAAGGCGATCCTGAGGAACCTGATCACCGCGGCCACGGAGATCATCAACAAGAGCTACAACCCCGGCGCGGAACTCGACGACCTCCTCGACGAGGCGGAGCACTCCATCTTCGAGATCTCGGAACACAAGATCAGGCCGTCCTTCTTCTCCATGAGGGAGATCGTCAAGGACAGTTTCGAGACCATCGAGAATCTCAGCAAGCGGCGCGACCTGATCACCGGCGTCGCCACGGGATTCACGGCGTTGGACGAGCTCACGGCGGGTCTCCAGAAGTCGGACCTGATCATCGTCGCCGGCCGCCCCAGCATGGGGAAGACGGCCTTCGCCCTGAACATCGCCCGTCACGCCGGCATGGAACTCGGTTTGCCCGTGGCGATCTTCTCCCTCGAGATGTCGAAGGAGCAGATCGCCATGAGGATGCTCTCCGCCACGGCCAAGGTCGATTCCCAGCGCCTCAGGAAGGGTTTCCTCGGGGAGACGGACTGGCCGAAGCTCGCCCTGGCGGCGGGCCAGCTGGCCGACGCCCCCGTCTTCGTCGACGACACGCCCGCCATCACCGTCCTGGAGATGAAGGCCAAGGCCAGGCGCCTCAAGGCCGAACAGGGCCTCGGCCTCATCATCCTCGACTACCTCCAGCTGATGCGCAGCGGCAGCCACAAGGAATCGCGGGAGCAGGAGATCTCCGAGATCAGCCGCTCCCTCAAGGCCCTGGCCAAGGAATTGAACGTCCCCGTCGTCGCCCTCTCCCAGCTCAACCGGAAGGTGGAGGACCGGACGAACCGCCGCCCCCAGATGTCGGACCTCAGGGAATCGGGGGCCATCGAGCAGGACGCCGACGTCATCCTCTTCCTGTACCGGGATGAGGTTTACAACCGCTCCGAGGACAACCCGGAGAAGGGTATCGCCGAGGTCATCATCGGCAAACAGCGCAACGGCCCCACGACGACGGTGAAACTCCAGTTCCAGGAAAAGTTCACCTCCTTCGAGAACCTGGATCTGGTCCACCGGGAGGTCCAAAGAGGGGGCTGATTCAGGAAGGCTTGTTGCCCGCGGACGGCAGGAGGGGCGGTTCCTGGCCGAGATAGGGGATGGCGAGGCGCAGTTTCTTGAGGGCCTGTTTCTCGATCTGACGGGCCCGCTCCCTCGTGATGTGGTAACGGTCCCCGATCTCCTGGAGGGTCATGGGGTTGTCGGCCATGACGCGGTGGCGGATGATGAAGCTCTCCTTCTCCGACAGGGTGGCCAGGGCGCCGGCGATATGCTTCTGGATGATCTCCGTCTCTTCCTTCTTGATCAGGGCCGTCTCCTGGTCGTCCCCGTCGTAGGTCAGGTAGTCGATGTGGGTCGTGTCGCCGTCCTCGTTGACGTAGGCGTCCAGGGATAGGTCCCGGTTGCTCATCCTCAGGTCCATCTCCTCCACCTCGATGGGCTTCACGCCCAGGGAGTCGGCGATCTCGGCGAACTCGGGATTCTTCTGGGACAGGTCGAGGAGTTTCTTCTTCGCCTCCCCGATCTTGAAGAACAGTTTCCTCTGGGCCTGGGTGGTCCCGATCTTGACCAGGCTCCAGGACCGGATGATGTAGTTCTGGATGTAGGCCCGGATCCACCACACGGCGTAGGAGATGAGACGGTAGCCCTTGTAGGGGTCGAACTTCTTGACGGCGTGCATGAGGCCGATATTACCCTCCTGGATGATATCGGCGAGCTTCACCCCGTAGTTGCGATACTCGTGGGCGATCTTCACGACGAAGCGGAGGTTGGAGACGATGAGCTTCTCCGCCGCCTCCATGTCGTGGTCCCTCTTGAACCGGACGGCGAGGCTGAACTCCTCCTCGGGGGTCAGAATCGGGAAACGATTGATCTCCGCTATGTACCGATCAAGGGTCCCCGTGAGGGCGGGAAGGTCCAAGGATATCCTCCGTCAACCGTTAATTGAAAACCTATATTTCCCTTTCCCCGTCCTGTCAAGGACGTCCGCTCGGCGGCCATTTCCCCGGGCCGCATAAGGCGCCGCCCCTCGCGGCGGCGGGTTTTTCCCGCGCCTGAGGGGCGGTCTTCCTTGGCGGTTAAAGCTCGGCGATCCTCGCGGCGTCAGTAATTGACCTTGTCGATACCCTTCAGGCCGAGGATCTGCCTGGCCTCGTTGGGCGTGGCCGGTTCGACGCCCAGCTCCCTGGCGATGCGGGCGATCTTGGCCACCTGCTCGGCATTGCTCTTGGCCATGTTGCCCTTGTCCAGGTAGAGATTGTCCTCGAGCCCGACGCGGACGTTGCCGCCGAGGAGCAGGGACTGGGTGCAGATGGGGAACTGGGCGCGGCCGGCGACGCAGACGGAGAACTCGAAATCGCCGATGAGGCGTTTGGCGTAATCGACGAGGAAGAGGAGGTTCTCCGGGCTCGGCGTGATCCCGCCCAGGACGCCCATGACGAACTGGATGTAAACGGGCTTCTTGACGTAACCGGCCTGGATGAGAAAGGCCACGTTGTTCACCATGCCGGCGTCGTAGATCTCGAACTCGGGCTTGGTGCCGTTGTCGGCGAAGTGCTTGCAGTATTCCCGCATGGTCTTGAAGGTGTTGGGGAAGATGAAGTCCTCGCTCATGGCGAGATACTGGGGCTCCCAGGGGAACTTCCACTCCTTGTAGCGGGGGATGACGGGAAAGAGGGCGAAATTGATGGAACCGGCGTTGAAGGACGCCAGCTCGGGCTTGTAGATCGTCACCGGAGCCACCCGCTGCTCCACCGTCATGCCCAGGCCGCCGCCGGTGGTGATGCAGATGACGATGTCGCACCGACTCTTGATGTCCGTGATGATCTCCTTGATCAGCTCCAGGTCGGGCACGGGCATGCCCGTCTCGGGGTTTCGGGCGTGGATGTGGCACACCGCCGCCCCCGCCTCGTAGGCCCGGACGGCCTCGTCGGCGATCTGCTTGGGGGTGATGGGCAGATAGGGGGACATGGTGGGGGTGTGGATGCTGCCGGTAATCGCCGCGGTAATCACAGCTTTCTCTCTCATCTCTACGCTCCTTTCTCTTGATCGTCCTTTTGATCTTTCACCTGCCGGGCCGGCCCAGGCGGCCTCCCCGGTGAAGCCTTAAGTACGGCGGTAGTATAGGAACGGGGAACCCAAAAGTCAACGCCAAATGGTGCGACCCCCGTCCCGACGTTCACGGGACACGACCCTCCGCCGCGGTCCCGGCGCGGCCGCGACGACGTTTGTCCGAGGGGCGGGCGGGCCTCCCCTGCCCCCTTTCCCCGTCCATGACCTTCGAGGCAGATACTAATACTTTCCCCAGGAATCACCCCTCCATTGAAACGGCCCCAAACAAAATTATGCGCGTAGCATAACCTTTAAGTCCATGATATCATTGAGCGAAAAGCTACGCTTAGGCAGCGATTGAGGAATTTGTAACTCATCGTAATAATTGGCATTTCGTTCATGTGACCCCGGAGGCGCCTCGACGGCGATTTCTGGCAATAAATAATAGTATCGACTGTCATTCTGATTTGAAAAAAAGAGCCCAAGGGCTACCGAAAGAGGCGGCTGTAACGGGGGCGACCAGGTCATTTTGATAAAAGAAGTTCTGGAAAAAGAAGGTGAAAACCGCTGTCGCCCCTCCCAGGGGCGGGGGGCTTTCTCTCTGATATAGTTCATGTTGCGGCTGTTCTCCCTTCAACTGGTTCGCCTGGGCCGCACCCCTGAGATGTGAAGCATAGGGAGACACGGTTATACGAAACCGTGGTGGCTTTCATGCTCCATCCCCGCGTGCGCGGGGGAGCCGTTCCGGCCGCGCTGTAACTGCCGAAGATGTGCGGTCCATCCCCGCGTGCGCGGGGGAGCCTACGTGCAAATAGCTCAAATCTACAAGCCATCAGGTCCATCCCCGCGTGCGCGGGGGAGCCCGTGCCCGCGTTGCCGCGTTGTATGGTATCGCGGGTCCATCCCCGCGTGCGCGGGGGAGCCCCGGCCCAGGCCCCCGGCCCCCCCATTCCCCAAGGTCCATCCCCGCGTGCGCGGGGGAGCCTGAGATGCTGGTCGGCGATCAGCACCGGTTCGAGGTCCATCCCCGCGTGCGCGGGGGAGCCAGGGCAAACAAAAAAATGAAAGGGGGTAACGAGGGTCCATCCCCGCGTGCGCGGGGGAGCCTCGTCTCTTGAAGCGATCGTCCGTTATAGGTCAGGTCCATCCCCGCGTGCGCGGGGGAGCCGCTACTACTACTCTATAGGGAGTATTTCTAAAGGGTCCATCCCCGCGTGCGCGGGGGAGCCGCTATGAAGACCTTTGCTGAAAGCCCCTATTACGGTCCATCCCCGCGTGCGCGGGGGAGCCAGCCGATGAAAAAAACTTCTATACTCGCCCATAGGTCCATCCCCGCGTGCGCGGGGGAGCCCCCGAAAGGTGCATGGTGCAAGGGATTTGAAACGGTCCATCCCCGCGTGCGCGGGGGAGCCAGAGCCATCAATCCCCTGCTCTCTTTTGCCGCCGGTCCATCCCCGCGTGCGCGGGGGAGCCATCATGGTTAACGCCGTAGATAGCATGGGCCAAGGTCCATCCCCGCGTGCGCGGGGGAGCCGGGGTCAAGTTCTGGCTGGTATTCCTCGAGAAGGGTCCATCCCCGCGTGCGCGGGGGAGCCGGATACAAATATCCTGCGGCTTTCCACGCCTCAGGTCCATCCCCGCGTGCGCGGGGGAGCCATCACTATCGAACGTAAGAGTGTTTCCGATTTGGGTCCATCCCCGCGTGCGCGGGGGAGCCTTCCTCATCAAGCAGCGCGGGCAATATGACATCGGTCCATCCCCGCGTGCGCGGGGGAGCCTTGAACGCCTGATTGACGATGCCGGTGATCTGAGGTCCATCCCCGCGTGAGCGGGGGAGCCTAAGACAAACACAGAAGAGCAGGATAATGCTTTCGGTCCATCCCCGCGTGCGCGGGGGAGCCACGAATATGGAGGTGTGGGCGGCCTCGATCTTGGGTCCATCCCCGCGTGCGCGGGGGAGCCAAGAGCATCTCAGATGAAGCTGCTGACCTTATCGGTCCATCCCCGCGTGCGCGGGGGAGCCCGGCGTTGACGCTGACCATCGCCCCGGCATAAAGGTCCATCCCCGCGTGCGCGGGGGAGCCACGTCATCGGTGCCGAGGGTGCCGTCTTTCGGTGGTCCATCCCCGCGTGCGCGGGGGAGCCGGAATCCCTGGGAATGCGTTAAATCTCAAGACGGGTCCATCCCCGCGTGCGCGGGGGAGCCATGTGTCGCTACCAGATAGGCGCGGAGGATCTGGGTCCATCCCCGCGTGCGCGGGGGAGCCTTCTTAAACAACTTCACCTTCTGCAAAAGGAAAGGTCCATCCCCGCGTGCGCGGGGGAGCCCCTTCAGGACCAATAATCGTCATATCAACGGGAGGTCCATCCCCGCGTGCGCGGGGGAGCCGACGAGAGACCGAAGGGCCAACAACAGAACCGTGGTCCATCCCCGCGTGCGCGGGGGAGCCTATTGAGCATGACCTTTGTGGATATGGATAATGGGTCCATCCCCGCGTGCGCGGGGGAGCCTCTTGAAGCGCCAAACAGCGGGCATCCGTCGCGGGTCCATCCCCGCGTGCGCGGGGGAGCCACAGGCATCAGCTCAATAGGTATGCGATTGAAGGGTCCATCCCCGCGTGCGCGGGGGAGCCTCACGGGTGGTCATCGGGCTATTCTTCTTTGCGGGTCCATCCCCGCGTGCGCGGGGGAGCCTTTTGGAAGACGCCTGGATCGAGATCGATGCGGGGTCCATCCCCGCGTGCGCGGGGGAGCCATTATGACCAAGGCCGTCTTGATCCCGGATGAGGGTCCATCCCCGCGTGCGCGGGGGAGCCATCGAGATCGCCCATTTAAGGACCAAAGTCAGAGGTCCATCCCCGCGTGCGCGGGGGAGCCGTGGACATCGGCCTGCCGGTGACGAAGGAATACGGTCCATCCCCGCGTGCGCGGGGGAGCCTC
>ERZ795046.3670-NODE-3670-length-11915-cov-13.999831_pt1 | contig 11915 bp, 5 predicted proteins | sample MGYA00375130_ERZ795046 | MGnify/ENA primary metagenome ERZ795046 (study PRJEB30175, sample SAMN05720202) | activated sludge metagenome | isolation source: anaerobic digester from wastewater treatment plant | place: Japan | collected 2015-05-15 ...
ATGCTGTAATTGGTAAGAAGAAAGGTTCTGCATCAACAAGTGAGCAATCATATAGGTATAAAATGGATGAATGGGATGAGAAAGAAGCTAAGGCACATTGCAAGTCCCACAATGGTGAATTTGTAACAGTCACTAAAGAGAACAAAGGTATTAATATAAGTAATGCTAAGTTAAGTGAGAACATTATCCAATCTACTATTAACATTGTTGCTTCTATTGATGAAGAAGAGATAGCTATAATAAAGCAGATAAAGGATAAAGTTCTTTCTTCTGATAAGACAGAAGCTGCACTTAAAGACAATCTTGCATTTATAGTTTCACTCTTGCCAGATTCAGATACATTCTATAATAAAGATGTTGAAGATGTTGCTGTGCAAGAAGCATTTGCTCTTTACAATTCTATAACAGATGTTGATGAGAATGATAAATGGTTGTTGGCTAATATAGTAGCAGTAATGGCATCTCATATGCGCAATGCAAGTGAAATTGCAGGAGTATGTAATAAATATAAAGATAGATTTAAGATATTTAAATCTGTAGATACAGCATTTACAATTGTAGTATTTGAAGTGATTAAAAAGATATTTAAATCTCCTATACCAACAGATTGTGCTGAAATACTTGTTGGCTTAGCTGTTGTATTACTAAAAGATGTATTGAATGTATCTTTTAGTGTGTAAAAAGAATATTATACAAATTGGTCATATGGGGGGACAATCATTGTGGCTGTACATGTAACTGAAGATGCAAAATATATTTATGTATATAACATACATTATAAAATGTTTGTACGTCATATGGTTAAACTTTATGGTCCTAATATATTAGATGAGGTTGAATTGTTTGGGCATATTAGAACAAGATGGTTTAAACATAGAGCTATTCTTCAATTTCATAAGTTCTTTGCACCAGAAGTATATTATTTATTTGAAACACTTGCTAATAAGTTTAAGAAACGTAATTATATTAAGATTGCTGAGCAATTGATAAACAATACTTGGTTAAGATGTGTCAATAATGAAGTTCCCCCAATTGATTATTCAAAATTAAGTGATTTGAAGTGGGAATTAAAACCATATCAGAAAGGTTTTATTGAAAACTATTTTACATCTAAAACCAAACTTAATCTTAGAGGTGCAATACTTGCATTTGAGCAAGGATTGGGCAAAACATTTACAGCATTAGCAACAGCTAAAGTGATTGATAATAAACAAGTATTTATAGTATGTCCAAAATCAGTTATTGATGTATGGAGAAAAGAAATCAATTCAGTCTTTAAATCTACATATAAGATAGCATATGTTGGTGAAGATCCAGAATCAACAGACTATGATTATGTATTGTGTAATTATGAAAGAGTAGATAAAGCCAGTGGTTATTTATTAGATAGAAATGTAACAATGATTATAGATGAGTCTCATAATGTCAGATATATGGATACTAAACGTGCTGGAGATTTATTTGATTTGAGAAATGCCAAACATATAAATGATATTATGGCTTTATCAGGAACACCAGTTAAAGCTCTTGCATCTGAATTAGTACCAATATTGGGACTATTAGACCCATTATTTGATAAAGAAGCAATGAGAACATTCTCAAAGATATATAAGAGGTATAGACAACTTGCTTATGATATATTACAATATAGACTAAGAATAATGATGGATAGAAAATTAAAAGTAGATGTAGTTGATTTACCTGAAAAGCATATAGCCAATCTATGGGTAAAGATAAAGAATTCAGATAAATATCTTACAGATACCATAGTTAACGATATGCGTGTCTATATGGAACATGTATTCAATGAAACAGTCAAGAACTCCAAAAGATATGAAAAGCAATTTGATGATGTTATAGATTATTGTGCTAAATACAATGTATTGACATCTAAAGAAGCAAGATTCATGAAGAAGATGATACGCAATTATGATATTAAAAATATAGATAATATTAATAGGTTTAACTTTATATATAATACATGTTATAATTGGTTAACTACTCATAATAAAGAATATAGAAATATACTAAGACAATCCAAGATATCCATTACAAGTGCCATTATGAAAGCACTTGGAGAAGCAATGGGACAGGTTTATACCAAACGTAAGATACAAGCAATTAATGATATGGTATCTGAAAATATAGATGTTATAATTAAGCTTATAGAAAAAGCAGAAAAGAAAACTATTATATGGTCTTCATTCAAGAAAGTTATATCTAAAACATCAGAACTATTAAATGCTAAAGGTATTAAACATGTAGTAGTAACTGGAGATACTCAAGATAGTGATGAAGTATTAAAACAATTTAGATTATATGATGATATCAATGTATTGATTGCATCACAAAAGAAACTATCAACTGGTGTTACATTGATTGAAGCAAATCAAGCCATATTTCTAGATTTACCATATAGAGATGCTGATTTTCAACAAGCTGTTGATAGGATACATAGAATTGGGCAAGATACTGATGTATATATTTGGAAATTATTATTGGAAACAAGAAAACCAAATATAATTACTCATGCTAATGATATAATGCAATGGTCTGCACAAATGAGTTCCATTGTTATGGGGAGTAAGCAATCACCAATAGAACCAGAAGAAGATTAGGAGGATGAAGAAGATATTATTAGTTGATAGATAAGATGAGTAAAATATCTAATATCAAAACATAACAAATTAATAGAACACATTGGATTGAAGGAGGAAGAATTATAAATGGTTGAGAAGATAAGATTTGTAAGAATAAAAGAAGCACATAGATTTATAGAAGCAATGAGCAATGAAGTGCTTACTAATATTAATAAAGTTATTGTTAAAACAAGGACACCTGAGGGAGATGTTTTACTAAAACGTATTGAATCTACAAAGCCAAACAAAAGCAATATTGGTATTGTTATTAATTTGCTGCTTGATAATGTGCCTGAAGATAAAGCACCATCTCAAGAACAATTAGATGTATTATTGGCCAAATGTGAAAACTTGTATGATGTTGTAAAGAGTGCTGGTAAAGAATTTGCTGGTGAACAATTAGATAAACTAGCATTTATTATGTCAATTGGATTTGCATGTGCCAATATGTTTGTCAGTGATGTAAAAGATGTTGAAAAGCATCATCAGTTTATATCCAAACAGATAATTAATATGTTAACCCCAGATAAAGATATGTCTGAAACAATTGAATTGATCCTTGGAAAACAAATAGCTGATTTGACTTTATCAGCAGCTATTACATTTGGCAAAATGGAATCTATGCTTAAGTCCATACCAGCAGTTATATATGCTGCATTTAATTTATATTTGATGCAATATAATATGATAGTTGATATGCTTGGTAAATCAGAAACTGAACCAATTATGTCAGAAGAAGGTTATATAATTGAAGCAAAACCATCTACTGCTGGTGCTTTAAATCAGCTTAAACGTATTCTTAAGAAGACAAAAAGTCCAGAAGCTGAAGCACTAATGGACAAAATTGATTCTTTGCCTCCTACTAAAGAAAGTATAGAAACTGCTTTTGATATGCTTGTTGAGGTATTGCCTGAGAACAAGAGGCCAGCACAAACAGTATTGGATTTAATATTAAGTTATGCTAAAATGTTGTATGATTATATTATATCAGAAGCAAAAACTAATCCAGTATATGCTAATGATAAAAGATTGGACAAATTTGCATTTAATATGGCTATTGGATTTATAAGCACCAATCTATTAGTTAAAAAAGCATCTAAGATTGATAAACATTATAATGATATGAAGAAACAGTTAACTTTATTGTTTGAGGCAGATAAAAGAACAGCTAAGAACCTTATTAAACAATTATTTGGAACAATTGTTGGATATGCAATTATGATTATTGGTGTATTTCTTACACAACCACTTATGGCAGCAGCAGGTATACCTATATTAATCTATGCATGTGTGCGTTCAGTAATGACAATATATAATGCTCTTGTTGATATTTTTGTTGGAAGGGATATATATAAAGGAACTCAAGAAGAAACTAGAGAGGTGAAATAGATTATGCCAAATCCTTTTGTAATGGGATCATTTGATAAGTATAGGTGGCCTGATCAATTAAGGGGTATGTTTGGAGATCATGCCACAGCAATAGATCCATATCAAACTGGTTATCATTTCTTATTTTTTACTAAACTTCCTTCTGAACTAACATCAGAAGTTGGAAAGTTTCTAACTACTGTATGTCAGTCAGTTACTGTACCTGGTATCACTGTCAATCCAATAGAATATAATGGATTAAACAACATGTCTTGGTCTGTACCTGGAACTGTTGAATATGATAACAAGAGGTTTACAGCAAGATTTGTGGAATTTGCTGGATTGCCCATCACTCAGATTATGGGCAAGTGGGTAACCATATTTAGAAATATAATCTATGGTATAGCAGATCCAGTAATTGGTTCAGCATCACAGGTAGATTATAAGGGTAAATGCATATATGCTACTACATTACCAGATGCTAGAACTATTCAATATGCTGCTGCATTTACTGGTGTATATCCACTTAAGATACCTACTGATTCTTTTTCAAGTGATAGAACCACTCAAGAAAAGGTAGAACCAGAGATTGAATTTAGCTTTGACATGATGTATACTGGAGAGCAGGCAATCTATACTGCTCAGAGTCTGGTAGAGAGCACAGTAACTGCATCTATTACTGCAGTTGATGCAATGTATGAAGAAGCTGTTGGTGGTGGACTTATATAGTATAGCAACAAGTAATCAAGTATTGATCAACATATAAATAGTTAGGAGAAGAAGTATTCTTATCTTATTTGTAAGAAATAGAATACTTCTTCTCCAAATATATTTGTAATTATCTAGAGAGGTGTTTATTAATTTGGCTGTAGAAGCTAGAAACCTACCAACGTTTGATCCATATGATATTAAGAAAAGTCTAGTTGGATTAGCTGATGACTATTTTCAACTACAAAATATAGATTTGTATGAGTCTGGCTTTTTGGGATATTTTATTCAGGCACTAACATATCTTACATCAGATATGTTGTTCCAAAATGCATTGGCATATAATGAGGCATTTTTGATCAGAGCAAACTTGCCTTCTACAATATATAATATTGCAACTCAACTTGATTATAAGATACAGAATGTTGTGCCAGCTACAGGATCATTAAAGATAACAATTCCATTGGCCACAGATGATATGATAATAAAGATACCAGTGGGTTCCAATGTTTCAACTGACTCAGCACCATATAAGATAATGTATAATTATTATATTACCAAAACATCCAACACTATAGAGGTTATTAAAGAAGACATAGCAACAGGTATTGTTACACCAGTGCCATATAATATTGAAATAAGTGCAGGACAACCAAGTCTTGTATTTGATGCTGAAATTCAACAAATAGAAGTATATACTCATTCATTTACATTTGAAAATACACAGTTATATAAGTTTTATGATGAGCCAATATCTGGTTTTAATGGATATGTATATGATGTTATAGTTAATGTTGGTGGAGAATTATACAAGCCAATCAATTCCATATATATAGCATCATCTACAGATAAAGTATATGAGTTGATGATGAATCAATCATCAGATAGTCTTGTTGTCAGATTTGGCAATGGTGTGCATGGTTATTTACCACACAATGGTGCACAGGCAATGATCACCATCTATTCTACATTGGGTACAGATGGTAATATTGCAGCAAATGTTGCTAAGTTAACTGATCGTGTTGTAGATGGATATACTGGAAATATAGTTAATATATCAAGTTACAATCCATTACCAGTTATTAATGGTACCAATGGTGAATCACTTGAAGAAGCTAAAAGACACATTATAGAAAATATATCTGCAGCAAAAAGATTGGTAACTGAGAAAGATTATAAAGGATTTCAAGGTGTTACTGGTATCACTGATTTGGTGGCATTACCAGTATTGCAAAGAAGAGATGTGTATGGTAATGAAATAACATTATATATAGTTAAGTATGATAAAGCTAAAGTCCCAATGCCAACAGCATCTATTCCTGTTCAGATGGATAATATAAATAATGTAATAGAACAAGGAACAGTTATAGCTTATGATGATATATCATATGTATCTCCATTTAAGATAGAATATGATGATAATTATGATATACCTTTAGCTAGATATTTCTATAATCTTAACAATCTAAGAGTATCTCCAAGCTTATCTTTTATGGCAGAAAATGAAGATGTGTTGATGGGTGCCAGAGGTATATCTGTATATTTATATCCAGATACTCATCAAATGTCTATTACTGCTGAAATATATAAACTTACAGATATGACTGCAAGTAAGATACATGCAGAAATTCAATTTGGTAATAATTATAGAATACCTTTAACATTAACTAAAGTATATGATGATAATACCACATGTATATTTAGTTCTAGTTATATAGATTATGAATCATATGTAATCAATACAGGTATACAGAATTGGTATCTATATCTATATTTTGATAAATTAGATAGACCATGGAGTTTTAAAGGTATATATAACACCACATATGTATATTCTATAAATGATGTTGTTAACTATAATAATAGATCTTATATATCCATAGCAAATAATAATATAAACAAATCATTATCAGATCCAAACTATTGGGAAGATTTATATGATACAAGTTTTTACAATACATATAGAGGAACTATAACACTTTTTAAATCTGGCACACCAATTGATACAGAAATAATATCTAATACTACATCATCATCTACACCAACACCAGAAATGTTTAATATATATACATTAAACTTTAAGTATCTATCTGGATTAGATGATAAATGTATGTTTTCAGTTGATATACTTAATTTATCATCTGGAATTGATACTACAAAATTGGCAGTAACTTTAAATATAAATGGTAATGATTATACAATGAGGCTAAGTACTGCACAGATTGATAGATTTACATTTGTTACAGACAATATATCTTTGGATGATTTTATAATTGGTAGTATGCCATGGACAATCAGTGTAACATATGAACTTGCCAACTTACATGAATTCTCTGGAGATATTGAAATATTATCAACTGGTAAACGTATAACATCTACTACAGTTAATACAGGTGTTACTGAATCAGATATTGCTCAAATAGAACTTGTACATATAGGACTCAATTCTATTCAGATAAAGAGCAGTGATGACAATAAGTTTTATAGATTTATATGTAATGTTAGCAAGTTACCTGAGAATAACAGCATGAATATATCTTTACAGCTTAATATTAATAGCCAACTATTTAATTTACATTTAGTTGGAGATACACCAGAAGGATTAGCTGTATTTGAAACAGATAATATAAATACTAATATAATACAACCTGGTTTAATTACTTTTGACATAGATTTATATTATAAGGGTATATTCTATGCATCATATAAACAATCAGTTATACTTAAACAAGAGTTAACTAATATATGTCATAGTAATATAGCTGTTGCTTCAGATGGTGTCCAATATGCATATGGAGTGCCAGTTATACAAGAAGAGTATTATAACAGTAATAAAGAGTTTATAGATGAATTAATATTAAATCAATTAGCTAAGTTCTCTGCAGCAGTAAGTAATTATAAAATGCTTACAGATAATGTTAATATCAAGTTTGTCAAGACATCTGGATATTCTAAGAACATGCAGCTTAATCTGTATAATATCAAATCAGTTATAACATATCCAGATGATTTCTCAATTGAGATACCACCAAAGATAAAAGCAAAGATATATCTTAAACGTAAAAGTGGATTATCTGTTAATTCAGTCATATTGGAATGCAAAGATGTATTATACACATTCTTAACATTGAAATCTGGATTTCATAGTAATATATATAGATCTGAAATGGCCAGATTCTTACATGATGTTGTAGATGCTGTTGAATTCTGTGAGATAATGGAACCATCACAAGATATAGTATATAACTTTGATATTGAGAATATGCCATCTACATATAGAGACATTGTATATAAATATTGTCCTGAGTTTATATGGTTTTCTAAAGATAAGATTGAAATTGAAGTTAATATGATAGATTAAAGGGGTATATCATATTGGACAAAGAATTATTAGAACTTCTAGCCAAAATGGCACCAAATATAGATCAAATGTCAGAATATATAAATAAAAGTATTGTAACTGCATTTGATATCATAGATCAACCATGTGGTCAATACTTAATTAGTAAGAATATGTATAATGCATTATTGACAACTGCAGGTATAACTGAACAGGAATTAAAAACATATTTAATATCACAATTTAAACAACAGAGTGCTATATTAAAATCTCCATCTTTGGGATATATTATAACCAATCCACTATATAATCTATTGTTATTATATATGCTTGTATTCTTGGCAAATGATAAAATAGATGATGCACATGTTGTTGCCAGATTATATGGATGTTTAACATTGAGTTATCTCAAGAAGAAGTATTTTAGATCATGTAATCCAGATATAATGAGATATACTTTAAATAATTTACATGGCTTATCTGTGGCTGGCAAATCTGGCTTTTCTGGATTGGTAATTAAGATGGCTGATGAAACACTTGATAGATATAAAGATGTTCTAGTTAATGAAATTAATCCATACTATTATTATAGATTTCTTATAGATATACGTAATAAATTGAATCAAGCTGTTAAGACTATTGCAAGCAAATATTATAAAAATGTATCATCTATATCCAAATCTTCTTATATAGATGAAGCAGAAGCTATTATGCAAAACTTAAATGAAGTCATTGCATCTCCACAAGTAATAGATTATCTTTCTCATATAACAACACTTCCAACTTTGGAAATTGAAGATATTCTGCTTAAGTTGGAAAGTAATACTGACACCTATGAATTGCTAGAAAATATAATTATACAGATTCTAACTGATTATGATGGATCTATTGATAGGATAAGAGATATTGGAACAGAGACTATATTAAACAAAATAAATAATAAGGATAAATATATATCCATAACAGATGAGATATTGCATTCAATATCTATTGACAATATAACACAGAATCATAGAAATGTAATATTGATGTTGTGTATTCTATTAATTCTATGGAAAAGGTAGATAAAATATGCCTAATGAAGAGGAAATAAAACTAAACTTAACTGGATCAATAAGAGATGTAGCTAATTTACAAAATCAAAATAATACACAGAAAGCAAAACCACAACCAACTGTTGTTTCTAATCTTACTAATTTGCCAAATACACGTCCATCAGAGGAGCAGTTTGCCAAACTGATGGATGTGCTGGCAATTATGACAACTAGAATGGAAGCAGCACATGCAAAGACACACACTATATTGGAGAAATTAAGAATAGCACTTGCTGTGAGATTGGAAACAGTATATAGAGAGTTACATACTTTAAATGATACTGTTGGACTTGCTTTTAAGTATCAAGTAGAACTGCAAAAACAACTAGATAAGAATATAAGAGATATTACATTTAGACTAAGTGGCTTCTTTGGTGTATTTGGAGAGACATTTAGAAAGAGCATTATGCGTATGCAAGAGATCGTATCTACCAAAGCAGCAGGAGAAGCAGCAGAGTTAGCATTGGTTAGATTGCTTGGTAATGTTAAGTTCTTAAGAGGATTTATTGGTTATGAGGCATTAGAGTTTAAGGGTAGAAAGAAACCAATGCCATTTACTTATGAAGTATATCAAGTTTTACTTAACGTGCCTTCTTATTTTGATACATTATTTATAAACATGAAAAGAATGTTTTTAACTGAGAGTTTTCATAGCAGAACACTAAACAATATCTTTTTAGATAAAATAACAGTTATTATAAAACATATAGCAGATATAAAAGGTATTTTACTAACAACATTTGAAGCACAGAGCATGTTCATTAATAATAATAGAAGTATAGCACAAGCTATCTTTGATATGAATGATAATGTTATTGCACTTGCTAAAACACAAGTTTCATTTAATTCAGATGTTCATAATATTTCTAAAGAAATGTTAAAGGCATATAGTGCAACAACAGAAAGTATAGAAGAGAACTTAAATATAAAGAAGTTAGAGAAGATAGCACAAGAACAAGTTGAGGGATTAAAGAAGTTCGAAGTATCATTTACATCTAAGATGGATGATGTAATAAAGAAAGTAATGCCTTTTGGCACAGCGATATTCTCAATAGCAAGATATCTATTATCACCAAGATCATTATTTGGTAAACTATTCTATGGCTATCTTACATATAGAGGTATTGCTTATGTATTAGGACCAATACTTTCAGAATTGTTTAAACACAATAGATTTATTACTGCTTTCTCTGGTGCAATATCAAATGCTGTTAGAACTGGAATGCATTTGGTTGGCTTGAATATACCTCCAGAACAATCCATTGGTGATTACTTTAAAGAAAAGATAATATCTGCATTAGATATATTTTGGAATAAAGTAGCATTTCCTGCACTACGTGGATTAGCAATAACATTAGTGACTATCTATGGATTAAAGAATGTTGTAGCAAAGGGATTGTTTGGTGGTGGATTGTGGGGATCTAAGGCTTTCCTTAAAGGACTTACAGATGCACAACGTAATATGTTTGCTACCATGGAAAGATCAGGATATAGTTTTGCAAAAAATATTAATCTTCCTAATATAGTTGTGTCTCTTTCAAGCAAATTACTTAGAGTAGTTGGTGGTGTATTCCAATCTACTGGACTTATTGGTGTAGAAGAAATAGGAGAAATTATGTATGGAACAGGTAGAGGAATGAAGCAAGGCTTAAAGATGAGGAAGTCAAAGGTACCTATATTGCCATCTAGATTTACTGAACCAATAAAGAATACTGCTTTCAATATGATATCATCTTTGACCACTTCATTTATGGGTGTAATAAATTCATTATTAACCACACTTCATTTAAGAAAAGCAGTGGATAGAAAGACAATTAACCTTGTTAGTTCTACATTTGGTGATACTGTTGTAAATACAGCATCTACTGTTGGATCTGTTTTTAAAAAGATAATTGGAACTGCTGGTAAAGGTACAAAGGTAGTTGGAGGAGCAGCTAAAGGTATATTTGGCATATTAGGAAAGCTGTTGCCATTTGCTAAAGGATTATTAGCATTATTGGGACCAATAGGTATTGGACTTGCTATTACAATGCCACTGTTTGAAGCAGGCATTTCATTTTTGAGAAATACACTAATACCTAAAGTATTTGGTGGTGCTGAAAACGTTCCAAGTTCTCTTAGAAAAACAGTATCTGGTCTTGTTACTAAATTAGTTATTAGTGGTATTCAGGCTGCATTGGGATTCATTAAAAATATACCACAATATGTAATAATAACAGCTAAAGCTGGTGCTGATATTCTTGCTGGTATTAAAGATGCTATTATTGAAATATTTAAGTGGTCTTGGGGTGTAATTAAAAGTAAATTTGGTTTTGGACCCAAATATACTCCAGATATAATGCAAGTAACAGCTGCTACAACAGAAATAGCAGAAGCACAACAAGAACAAGCAGAAAAACAAGAAAATCTTTACCAAACTATGATAGATCAAGCAGAAGAGCAAGGCAAAAAGCTTAGTACCATAGCTGAATACTTTAAAGGTGGAGCATTTAAAACTGATATTATGGAACTTGCACAATCTGTTGGAAAAGCAGTAAGATCTGCATTTGATGTAATGGTTGGTATATTTGATTTTGCAAAAGGTGAAATGGGTGGATTTATAACTTCTCTTGGATCCACACTTGGAGCATTCTTATCTGGTCTAATGGGATCAGATAGAGCAAAAACATTTCTTACTGATATTACTCAAATAGCTCAAGAAAAAGGATATGGAACACTTGCTGGTATGCTTGGTGCAACTAGAGATTCTGTATTGAGTATGGCTAC
>ERZ795046.3672-NODE-3672-length-11909-cov-131.782183_pt1 | contig 11909 bp, 8 predicted proteins | sample MGYA00375130_ERZ795046 | MGnify/ENA primary metagenome ERZ795046 (study PRJEB30175, sample SAMN05720202) | activated sludge metagenome | isolation source: anaerobic digester from wastewater treatment plant | place: Japan | collected 2015-05-15 ...
CAATGTATTAGATTTTATTATTATCTATTTTTTATTTTTATCGGACAACAATGATAATTTTTAAATTTTCTTCAATATTTTTATTTAACTTTGAAAAAATATATTAAAAAATGAATGGATTAAATGGTAATAATCTACCTAATAATCATAATGCTTTTGTGATTGTAGATGCTATGGCTATGGCTTTTCGTTATTTTTATGCTCTCATCAGGCGTCCTATGCGTACTAGCTATGGATTAAATACAAGTGCAGTGTATGGATTTACTAACATGCTACTTGATATTTTATCTAAATATAATCCTCGATATATAGCTATAGCTTTTGACTCTGAAGAGGAAACATTGAGGAAAAAAGAATTTGATTATTACAAAGCTCAGAGACCACCGATGCCAGAGGAACTATCTAAAAACATACCTTATATTAAAAAAATGATTAGTGTTTTAGGTATCAAATGTATAGAAATGCCAGGATATGAAGCTGATGACATTATTGGTTTTATCTCTCAGAAAGCAGCTGAACACAATATTTATTCATATATCGTCACTAGTGACAAAGATATGGGACAACTAGTTAATGATAAGATTTTTATTTTAAAACCAGGGAAAAATAATGAACCTGATGAAATATTAGGTGTTAAAGAAATTTGTGAAAAATGGAGTATTTCTCAACCACAACAATTAATAGATATTTTAGCTATAATGGGAGACGCTTCAGACAATATTCCTGGTGTGCCTGGCATTGGCGAAAAAGGTGCTATCAAATTAATTTCTCAATTTCATTCTGTAGAAAATTTACTAGAAAATTTGGATGAAGTACCAGAAAAATATAGAGATTTAATTTCTAAAAATATAGAGCTTTTAAAGGATAGTAAAAGATTAGCTAGTATAAATCCACATATTAATATAGACTTCGATCCTAAAGATTTCGAATGGAAAATTCCTCCCAAAGAACATATTTTTGCTCTATGTGACGAATTAGAATTCCGTAATATTAAAACTAGAATTCCAGAAATTTTTAAACAATTATCATCTATTTATCCTACTATTTCTTCTGGACAATTATCTATTTTTGATAATTCCAATGAGACTCCACTATATCAAAATGATAATAGATTAACTAAATACAATCCAAAAGAACAAAACTACAAATTACTTATTAACGAAGCCGAAATTAAAGAATTCATTGATAAACTCAGTAAGGTTGACTTTTTTGTCTTTGATTTAGAAACTACTAGTTTAGATCCAATAGTAGCAGATTTAGTCGGTATTAGCTTTGCATTATCTCCTTATAATGCTGTGTTTATTTATTGTAAGCAGCAAAATATTTGTCGTCTAACCTTAGATTTATTAAAACCAATTTTTGAAAATGAAAAAATAGCTAAAGGTGGTTTTAATCTAAAATTTGATATAAGTATATTAAAGCATTACAATATTAATGTGAGTGGTGAAATACGTGATGCTATGGTAGCTCATTATATTCTAAATCCTGAAGGAAAGCACAATATGGATTATTTAGCAGATATTTATTTAGAATATAAAACTATTACTTTCAGTGAATTAGTAAATGATAAAAAGGATTTCAATCTATGGAATATAGATACTAAGCAACTATCTGTATATGCTTGCGAAGATTCTGATATTACCTTGCAGCTGTGGAATATTTTTGAGCAAGAGCTGAAAGAAAAAAAACAATATGAACTTTATATAAATATAGAATCTAAACTGATACCAGTATTATCGACTATGGAGCTCAATGGAGTAAAAATTGACTTAGATTTTCTTAAAAAATTTGAATTAGAATTACAAAATCAAATAGATAAATTAGCTAATGAAATTTATGAAATTTCTGGTGAAGTATTTAATATTGCTAGTCCACAGCAATTAGGTAAAATTTTATTTGAGAAATTAAACATATCTGATAAACCTAAATTAACAAAGACTAAGCAATATAGTACGTCAGAAGATGAATTGCTAAAATATCAAAATCAGCATCCTATAATTAATAAAATTTTAGACTATCGTGAATTAACAAAATTATTAAATACTTATGTAAGTGCTTTTCCTAAATTAGTACATCCTATAACTGGCAAGGTACATACTAATTTCAATCAAACTATTACATCTACAGGTAGATTGAGTTCGTCTAATCCTAATTTACAAAATATCCCCGTACGTACTGATCTAGGTAAAGAAATGCGAAAAGCATTTATTCCCTCAAATATTGAAGGGTTTATAGTATCTGCCGATTATAATCAGATAGAGCTGCGATTGATGGCTGCACTCAGCGAAGATGAGAATATGATAAATGATTTTATCAAGGGAATGGATATTCATGCAGCCACTGCTATGCGTATTTTTAATTTAACAGAGGATACATTAACTCCAGAATTTCGTAGAAAAGCTAAAGCAATTAACTTTGGAATAATATATGGTATATCTGCCTTTGGACTTTCAGAGCAATTAGGTATATCTAGGTCAGAAGCCAAACAAATAATAGAAGACTATTTCACTAAATATCCAGGAATTAAAAAATATATGGATGAATCTATCAATTTTGCTAAAGAACATGGCTATGTGGAAACGTTATTTCATCGTAGAAGGTATTTACCAGAGATTAAAGCAGCTAATGCTGTTGTTCGTGGCTATGCAGAGAGGAATGCTATCAACATGCCTATCCAAGGTACAGCTGCCGATATTATCAAAATTGCAATGATTAGAGTGCAAGAGCTAATAGATAAAAATCATTTTTTATCAAAATTAATAATTCAAGTGCATGATGAGCTAGTACTAGATGTAGTGAAAGAAGAGTTAGATATCATTAAAAATGAAGTTAAAGGAATTATGGAGAATGTAATTCATATGAATGTACCTCTAAAGGTAGATATAGGTCATGGAGAAAATTGGTTGGAAGCTCATTAAGTTTTGGTATCTTTTAGTAATTTTGCGTTTATAAAATACATTTATTTTTTTTAATGAAAAAATTTTTTAAGGTCAAACAATTAGATTTATATTTAATAAAATCATTCATTGGTCCCTTACTGGTTACATTTTTCATTGCCATTTTTGTTTTATTAATGCAATTTTTATGGACATATATAGATGAATTAGCAGGTAAAGGATTATCCACTGGAGTCATTTTGCAGTTAATGTATTATGCATCAGCTACTTTTGTACCTATGGCTTTACCATTAGCCATCTTACTTTCATCTCTGATGACATATGGTAATTTGGGTGAAAATTATGAGATAATAGCAGCTAAAGCATCAGGTATATCACTATGGCAACTGATGAAGCCATTAGTCATAATAGCTATTATTTTGACAGGAGTTACATTTTATTTTTCTAACAATATTTTACCTAAAGCTAATCTAAAGATGATGTCTCTATTACGAGATGTTAGACAGCAGAAACCTACTTTAAACATTAGAGAAGGTATATTTAATAAAGATCTTGATAATTATGTTATCAAAGTTGGTAAAAAAGATAAAGATGGTAAACACATTGAAAATATTGTAATTTATGATCATTCTAATTATGGCCCTGCATTACGCATTACTACTGCTAAAAATGGTATTATGGAGACTACACAAGATCAGCGTTATCTGGTTTTTACACTATACGATGGTATGAGCTATATGGAAATACGGGAAAAAAGAAATGATTACTATACAATACCTTTGCAACGTATATATTTTGATAAGCAAATATTACATATTAATATCTCTAATTTTGCTTTTCAACGTTCAGACCCTGGACTTCTGAAAGAGCATTATAAAATGCTTAATATTTCTCAACTTAATTATTTTATAGATTCACTAGAAACTGATTATAAAAATATACAAGAACAGCAATCTACTTTGCTATCAATGACTTTTAATAATTGGTGGATTTACATTGCCAATGATAGCACCTTTAAGCCAAATGCTAATGTTACTAATAATACTTTTGATAGTTTAATAAATTTATTAGATGATATTCATCGCAAAGAAATGTATAAAATGGCTTCAGAGCATGTACTTAATAATGCCAATATGTTAGACAATCAGGCTGATCTTAGTAAATCATTGAAAAAATCAAAAGCTCGCTATGAGATTGAGTGGCATAGAAAATTCACACTATCTATAACTTGCTTGCTATTATTTTTTATAGGTGCACCACTAGGGGCTATTATTCGTAAAGGTGGACTTGGCTTCCCATTAGTAATTTCTGTACTTGTATTTGTATTATATTATATAATTACTATTATTTTTGAAAAAACTGCAAAAGATTTGATAATTTCGCCTTTTATCGGAATGTGGTTGCCAGCTTTTATTTTGTTACTCTTCGGCTTATGGCTAACTATTCAAACTATTAAAGATAGTCCATTAATGGAGGCTGATGCTTGGCTAAAAAGAATAAATGCTATTAATAATTTCTTTAAAAAAACATTTAAAATCAAAAATAATGGCAATAATATTCAATAATTTTAATAAAATCTCTTCTTTATTATCTGAAAATTTTTATAATAATATCAAAAATATTATCTCAAAAATATTAAATGATTATAGATTCAAAGAAGGGAAAATCTCCATTAACTGGCTAAATGATAATGAATTATTAGAAATAAATAAAAATTTTCTAGCCCATGACTATTACACAGATGTGATTTCTTTTAGCGAGATAAAAGATAATTATTTATTTGCAGAAATACTTATAAGCTATGAAAGATTGATAGAGAATGCAAAGATATTAAATCAACTAATAGATGAAGAAGCGACAAGACTGATAATCCATGGGATATTACATAGTTGCGGCGAAATTGATAGTGATGATATTAGCAAAGAGTATATGAGAGCCAAAGAAGATTATTACATTAAGTATTTAAAAAAATTCGGTTAATATTCAGGAGCATATAATGGATCTTTAGGACAGTATAAGGGGTTTGTTAAATATCAATTTTTGTTATACTTTACAGTATGTTAATCATATCTTTGACTTACTATCTCTCTATACTTGTCCCACGCCCATCTGTCATGTGATGACAAGTTCAATAGTCTGCCAATGTCAGGATCTATCAACTCTTTTAAGTACTTATTCACTATCACAAACCACATCAAGTAGCTTTGCAAATACTTCGTAGCTACTCCATGAAATCTACTCAACCACATCTTGAAATCACTTATTTTGCTTTCTACTATCTTTACACTATATATCCCTCGTTTAATTTGTCTTTTGTTTACTATGACCTTTTTACTTTGTAAACTCTTAACTGCTTTTCTAAACTCTTTCTTTGGCTTCACACATATCAGATTGTTTTCTGACAATCTACTCTTGAGCTCCTCTCTCAATTGTTCATTTTTTACTTTTTTCTCTCCAACTTGTTTAAAAAGTAAATTACCTTCTCTGTCTGTAACTACTAATACTGCTACCTTGGGATGTTTCTTATTTTTAGCTTTTCGATATTCTTCTTTGTTTTTAAACTTTCTCCCTTTTTCTGAATAGTTCATTAGCAGTTCATCTGCTTCCACAATACCAGAGAAGCTTATTCCACCTTCTAATGCTCTAATAGCAGCTAATATTTTGTGTCGCCATTCGAAGCTGGTTTTCAGACAAATACCAACCTCATCAGCACACACACGCAGACTTTTACCCTCAAGCATACATCTCATATAGTCGAGCATTAGAGGATATTTTCGCATACGATAGACAAAGGTGCGAGCAGTTTCTCGGAATTGATAACCACAAGTTTTGCATTTATAAAGTTGTCTGCTATTTCTTTTGCCAGCTTTTATGACATTCTCGCTTCTGCAGTCTGGACAGATAGCTGCGGTAGATTGAATTTTTACTTTTTGGTAGTCTACTGCTGTGGCATTGTTATTGACGAGATATTGAAATAGCTGATCTAGGAAATCTCGCTTATGGTCCTTTGGCAGAGCTAAGTATTTATCAATGTTTTCTAGTAATTCTTTCATAATTTAAAATTTTCAACAAAATTAATAAATTATATTGAAATAATAAAATATTTAAAGTATAACATAAAAATGTTAATTTTGCCCCCTACACTCCTCATAATATTTGTTTTATTGTAACATTTTGTAACACAAATCATTCAGCTCATCAGGTTTTAACCTCATCATACAATCAAAATGTTTTTTCGGGCATTTGCTATAGCCTAATTTAGAGCATGGGCGGCATGAAATTTTATTATTTTGAAAATATACATTTATAGTATCGCAATTTATTGGATACAGTGGATACATTCCAAATTCTGGAACTGTATTTCCCCAAATAGATATCATAGGTTTGTGAAATGCAGCAGCTAAATGCATCATACCTGTATCATTACTTATGACTAATTGTGAATTATTCAAAACATATGCGGATTCAGTTATAGATAATTTTCCACAAAAATTAATTACTTTATCTCCAACTTGTTCACTGATATATTCTCCTTCATTTTTTTCTAATTCACCTCCTAATATTACTACTGGTAATGGTGATAATTTGCAAAATTCTACAGTATATTCTAATGGATATTTCTTTGTAAAATATGTGCCTCCTATAGCAAATGCAATAAATTGGTGAGGTAAATAATTATTAAAATTAAAAATCATAGGAAAAAAGAAATCTAATCCTTTACCATCATACGAAATATTAAAATTTTTAGCTGCATTGAAATATCTGAATGCCACATTAGATATTGGCTTTCTATTTTTAGTTTTAATCATTATATACTTTTTAATATTTTTTTTAGGAAATGAAGCAAATTCTACAGGTAGATTTGCTTTTAACCATAAACTTCTAAAATTTTTATGTAAATCTATTAAAAAATCAAAATTTTCTTTTAAAAGTAAATCGAATATTTCTTTTGGACTTTTATCGACCGTCCACAGTTTATGAATATAAGGGTTATGTAAGTATATATCTTTATAGATTTTTTTTGTCAAGAAATGAATTTCTATATCAGTACTTTGTTGGTAAAGACAACGAACCATAGGTGTAGTGAGTAATATATCACCTATTGATGATAGACGAACTATTAATATTTTCATAAGTATTTTTGCAAAAATATTGTTTTTTTATAAAAAAATGAAAGGTTCAATAGATTTTGAACCTTTCAAATGAAGTATTATATATTAATATTAAAAAGGATTAATTTCTAATCCTTCTTCTAAATCTTCTTCAGAAATTTCTTCGCTGATAATACTATTATATTTTGTTTCTATTGATTCTTTAGCTTTTTCAGCTTCTATTTCAGCCAATTGTTCTTCAGTATATTGCCACCAAGGATTGAAAGCGTACCATTGGTCTGGATATTTTCTAATCATACTTTCGAGTTCATCAGTAAATCTTTGAGTATTAATTTGTATATCTTTTTCTGGATTACCTGTATTGACTAATTCTATAGGTGGTTTTATTATCAACTTATATTTCCCATTTTCACATCTAATATTGTACATAGGCACTACAGGTGAGCCTAATCTCATAGAGAGTAAAGCAGGTCCTTTAGCTGCCCATTTATATCTTCCCATATATTTCACTCTAACGCCATCATCGAATTTTTGATCAGCCAATATGATAAGTATTCCATTTTGTTTTAAAAATTTAATAAGTTCTACACCCGAGCTACGTGCTTCACTTTGTGGAATGCCTTTTATCCCAATTCTGCTTCTAAGTGTATTAAATTTTTCTTCTTCTTTTTTATCATCAGCTTCTCTCATTATTGTAGCGCAATTAGGGAATCCGATTAGACTAAGAGAGTGAGTTATAGTCAAAAACCCACCTAAATGAGCTGATAAGCCAATAACACCTTTACCTTTGCTATAAGCTTCTTCCAGATACTCTTTTCCTATTACTTCTTCCAAAAAGTCATCATAGTCTGGCAATTTTCCTCGAGTGCTATAATATGCCATATCTATGAACATATCTTTGAATAATTTAAGTATTTTGTCTACTTTTTTTTCACGTTCTCTATCACTCAATGTGTCTCCATATAAAATTTCTAAATTGGTACGTAAAACATTTTTATATTTTCTATGCACTAATAAACGCATAAGGCCTCCAATAATAGCTTTATGTACTTTTGGGGGCAAAATTTTAGCATTGAATAGTAATAAATTTATAACTCCTCGACCTAAAATATTATCGGACCCTTCACGTTTAATAATTTTAGAAATAAAATTTTTTTCCATATATTAATTTTTGTTTAATTCTCGCAATGCAGCTTTATTTATTTTACCTGAACCCGTTTTAGGTAATTCATCTAGATATTCAATCTCTTTAGGTACTTTAAACTTTGCTATATTTTCTCTCAAATATTCTAACATATATTGTTTTGGGAAAACAATGCCTTCACGCAAAGCAATATAACATTTTACAACTTCGCCTCGCAACTGGTCTGGAATACCTATAACAGCAGCCTCTTTCACAGATGGATGGCGTAGTATCACTTCTTCTACCTCAGCAGCCCACACTAGCTCGCCACCTACCTTAATAGTATCTTTTGATTTACCAATAATGTAAAAATTACCTTCAACATCAGTTCTAGCCAAATCTCCTGTGTAGAACCATCCATTTTTAAAAACTTCTTTATTTAGATCAGGCTCATTATAATATCCTAAAAATACAGATTTACCTCTGACAACTAATTCTCCGACCTCACCTTGCTTAACTTCATTGCCATTGCTATCGAATATTTTTAATTCTACATTTGGTGTTGGTTTACCTACAGATTTAATATTTCCAGGAGTAGATAAACTTGTAGGGGGGATAACCTCTGTCATGCCCCATCCATTTGATACAACAGCATTAGGACATAATTTTTCGAATCTCATCATTAGATCTGGTGAAGATGGAGCTCCAAATACTGCTGCCCATTTAATGGATTCTAATTTATATTTTTTTATTTCTTTTAAATATAAAATGGCATAATACATTGGTGGCACCATGTGGAAACCTGTTACTTGCCATTTATCTACTAATTTTACAAAATCATATGGATTAAATTGTGGCATTATTACTGTACTTGTTCCATATTTTATTGCCATCATAGGATATAATACTCCACCAGAATGTGAAAAAGGTATTGGTGCTATTAATCGTTCTGTATCATCAATTTTTAATCTATTTTCTAAACCTTTATATGTACCATAATATTTATATTGCTCTGTTCCTAAGTGTATATGTAGATAATTCCATGCAGCACCTTTTGGCATACCAGTAGTTCCCGAAGTATAAAAAATACTAGACATCATATCTGTAGTAACGTTCTGATCTTCTAAATCAGGTTTAGAGTTAGTAGCCAATCTCCAAAATGATAAAAATTTAGAATTATCTTCAATAGTTATAATATCTTTTAATGTTGGAATTGCTTGTCTCAATTCTAATAAATTAAATTTTGCATTATTAGTAGTGATGAGCCCTTTTAGTTCGCAATGATTAGATATAGCAATTACTTCATTTTGACTTAAGAAAAAATCTATTGGCACAACAATGCAGCCTATAGAATAAATAGCATAATATGAGAACATATATTCAATGCAGTTAGGTAAATAAATAGCAATTTTATCTCCTTTTTTATAACCAAGGTCTAATAAGCTATTAGCTAGTCTAAAGCTACTTTCTTTTAATTGTAAAAAATTATATTCTGTATCATTATATATAAAAGCTGTCTTTTCTCCGTATTTATTTGCAGCTTCAATGATTAATTGCCTTACATCTGGTCTAGTCTCCATAATTTTTTATCCATTTATTTATTTTCTATTGCAAAAGTAGTAAAAAAATAATTATTAAAATGTGAAAAAATTTTTTATTGAAATAAAAGAATTTGTTTAAAATAGTTTTTAAATATACAAATAATTTAGATAAATAGTCATTATATTTATATATAAAGGTGTAATATTAATACAATATATATTTTCTATTAATCCTGTAAAAAAATCATATTTTTTTAAAAAGTATTTTTTCAATTTTGTTTGTTTTTACATAAAAATTTTTCTACCTTTGCGAAAAAATTTATATGGATATATCGCATATAGAGCACATAGGCATAGCTGTAAAAAATTTAGACGAAAGCATAGAAAAGTACGAGAAATTATTTAATATAAAATGTTATGCTATCGAAGAGGTAAAAGATCAAAAAGTAAAAACAGCTTTTTTCAAAATAGGACAAACTAAAATAGAACTATTAGAGGGTACAGATCCCGATAGCGCAATATCAAAATTTATAGAAAAACGTGGTGAGGGAGTACAACATATCGCTTTTGCAGTAAAAAATATCGAGAACGTACTAGAAGAATTAAAAAATAAAAATGTTCAATTAATAGATGAAAAGCCTAGAAGGGGAGCTGAAGGACTTAGTATAGCTTTTCTACATCCTAAAAGTACTGGTGGAGTATTAATTGAGCTTTGTGAAAATAAAAACGATTAAAATAATCAATATTCATGTCAATAGAAAAAAAAATAGAACAATTATTAGAAAAGCGAAAGCAAGCTTTATTAGGCGGTGGTCAAAAGCGAATAGAATCGCAACATGCCAAAGGTAAATTGACAGCACGCGAAAGAATTAACATTTTACTAGATGAGGGCTCTTTTGAAGAGTTTGATATGTTTGTAACCCATCGTTGTACAGATTTTGGTCTAGACAAAGAACAATATTATGGTGATGGTGTTATCACTGGCTATGGTACCATTGATGGTAGACTAGTATATGTTTTTTCTCAAGATTTTACTGTTTTTGGTGGTTCATTGTCTGAATCTTACGCAGAAAAGATTTGCAAAATAATGGATTTAGCCATGGAAAATGGAGCCCCAGTAATAGGTATAAATGATTCTGGTGGAGCACGTATCCAAGAGGGTGTACGTAGTTTAGCAGGATATGCAGATATTTTTGAAAGAAATATTTTGTCATCAGGAGTGATACCTCAAATAAGTGCTGTTTTTGGTCCCTGTGCTGGTGGAGCTGTATATTCACCTGCTTTGACTGATTTTATTGTTATGTCTAAGCAAAATAGCTATATGTTCGTTACTGGTCCTAAAGTTGTAAAAACTGTTACTGGCGAAGTAGTAACTGATGACGAACTAGGTGGTCCTGATGTACACGCTTCTAAATCAGGTGTTGCTCATTTCGTGGCTAATACAGAAGAAGAAGGACTTTTACTTATTCGTAAATTGTTTAGCTATTTACCTTCTAATAATTTAGAAGATCCTCCATTTGTCGATACTAATGATCCCATTGATAGAATGGATGATTATCTGAATTTCATCATTCCAGATAATCCAAATAAACCATATGACGTCAAAGAAGTAATAACGAGAATTGTAGATAATGGAGAATTTTTAGAAGTACATGCTCAGTATGCTCAAAATATTGTTGTTGGCTTTGCTAGAATGGGTGGCATGAGTGTGGGAATAGTAGCTAATCAACCTAATTATCTAGCGGGTGTTTTAGATATTAATGCATCTAGAAAAGGTGCAAGATTTGTAAGATTTTGTGATGCTTTTAACATTCCTATCATAACTTTAGTAGATGTACCAGGATTTATGCCAGGTACTACTCAAGAGTATGGTGGTATAATTGTTCATGGAGCTAAACTACTTTTCGCATATGGTGAGGCAACAGTTCCTAAAATTACTGTTACTTTAAGAAAGTCCTATGGTGGTGCTCATGACGTGATGGGTTGTAAACAATTAAGAGCAGACATTAACTATGCATGGCCTACAGCTGAAATTGCTGTAATGGGAGCTAGTGGTGCAATAGAAATCCTAGAAAGAAAAAATATTTTAGCTATTGAGGATGAAGAGGAAAGAAAAAAATATATAGAAAACAAAATCAACGAATATACCGAAAAATTTTGCTCCCCATTCGAAGCTGCTAGATATGGTTATATAGATGATATCATTGAGCCTAGAAACACAAGATATAGAATCATT
>ERZ795046.3696-NODE-3696-length-11857-cov-4.408660_pt1 | contig 11857 bp, 9 predicted proteins | sample MGYA00375130_ERZ795046 | MGnify/ENA primary metagenome ERZ795046 (study PRJEB30175, sample SAMN05720202) | activated sludge metagenome | isolation source: anaerobic digester from wastewater treatment plant | place: Japan | collected 2015-05-15 ...
TGGATTATAGGTTTACCATATTGGCAATTTTCAAAGAAATCAGCCGGAATAAATTTGCCTTTATCAGTCATTTCATAATATTCTTTCTCGTTGAGAGGGCTATTGCTTTTGTGATAAATCGAAAAAAGAGCTATCATTTCAAGAATAGAGAGCATTTTTTCCTTTGTCGCTGCTTCCAATATTAACTGAGTAACTGGCTTTTTTTCAGCCCCAACGGGGAAAGCAAGCCCTTTATAAATAGAATCATGTTCACAGGTAGCTATTCCAAAAGACTCAGGTAAAGAAATTAATATTTCTCCTGAGATAATCCCGTGGGTCTCTCTTATCATATGTGGCTCACCATATCTATGGGTACCCTTGTGGCCAATATCATGAAGCCATATAGCCATGCAAAAAGCGTAAATTAGTTCATCTCTTGTTATCTTTTTTTCTCCAAATATATACTCAGCCTGTAATAAATTTGTCCTTAAAAGAGGCACAAGAAGTTGATTGGTTGCCTCCCAGTCGTCAGCTATATGATCATAACTATGATCTATCATGTGAAAACATTTATCTCCAAACGATAGATAGTTTTTCTTGTATCTCCAGTACCTGATATTACCTAAAAGTGATTTTTGCAATGCTTCATCATTTATATGCTTTATTACCTCGCCCATTTCGTTAATATAAGCATCATAAAGAAAAGGAACTGAAAAGAGTTGGTTCTTCGTTATATAAAAATCTGCCCCCCTGTCGAATGCTTGTTGAACAACCCTATAGTCATTCGTAACGCTTAATATGAAGGTAGGGACATGAGGAACTATCTCACGCAAAACATTCACAAAATCGACCCCGTCAACTTTTTCGCCAAGAAATATATCTACTAAAATTAAATGCATGTTATCTATATTAACTGACAAATAATTGCTACTATCATTGGTCAACTTCTTGCAATTTATAACTGTCTTTTTCTGCTTCTTTTGTTTTGCTTTAAGGAATTGCTCATAAAGCTCATCAAATTTGTCATCTCGAATATAAATTATTGACTTGCCAAGTCTTCCGAATATAGCATTGAGTGCCTGTTTTAATGAAAAGTTATTCTTCTCTTTCAGAACATTATTAAATCTTTCATCTATTTCACTCAATAACCTTCCGGGTCTATTCTCTATTATAAGTACGTTCAATGGCTTATCATCCCTTAACAATATTGCTTTTAATAAATCCCATACCTGGAGACGCACATTTTCTTTAAATTCTCCCTCATGCCCGAGAATTTCCCTGGTGCGCCTTTCGTTCTCAAAACTTCCTACGTTCTGCAAAAAGTTAAACAAATCTATTTCCGGAAATACATCAGGGTTAAAGTAGTCCTTTATTTCTAGATAACTGTTTTCAATCTCTTTTATTTTGCTCATAGGCTTACCTACTAACTTTAAAATGACTCAATAGAGACTTCAATTTGTATTGAGTAGGATCCCAAGTTTGCCAGTTTGGCAGTTTTAATTTCAGAAAGTTTATAGCACCCTGGTTCTCCGCATCTGAAATGTTAATGAAAATAACGGCAGGGATTTTTTCTATTGTCTGGTCAATTATGGCCTCCCAAAACTTACTCACTCCGTCTGCAAAAAGTTCTGAAACAACATATAGTTCTATGCTATCAGTACAAAGTATATATTTAAGATATCTTAATAACGCTTGTCTCAATTCTTCTTGATCAGGTGGAAAAACTTTTACCCTACTATTGACATCGTTCATGATACCCCACCAAGGGCCTCTTCCAGTTCTGTTAAACATTTCATTAGCAAACAGAACCAATCAGGAAACAACATATCATCAATTATATTCGCGCCATTCGGCATCAAATTTTTTAACGTTTCACTTGCATCGCTGATTTTTATAATTCCGCGTATATCCAAAGGACCACTTTTATTGGGCTCCCCATTCTTTTTTAAGCTATCAAGCCTGCCCATAAATTTACAAATGGGCGCCTCGGGATTATGTTTAATGTCCTTAAACGGATCCGTGTCAGAGTAAGACAGCCCGCTTACATTTAAGAGGGATTTCCAGGCGTTTATTACTTTTTCTTCTGTTTTTCCACAAATTAATTCACTAATTGCTTTCTCTTTGTTTAATAGAATATCAATATTATGTGTTTTGTTTTGATCATCTGACTTAGCCTCCTTTTGGTTTTTTCCCTTTTTTCCTTTACCTAGTTGGTATTTGGCTAGAGCATACCATAAAGCCGCCAATTTCTCCTGATAGTTTCTATTTATATTCGGGTTTAAAATGTCTTTTAAATATTGTCTAGCCTCATCCTCCTTTTCTTGGTTTAGCAATTCAGATATTCCCTGAAAATCAATATCCATAGGCAAAAACCAGTGCATTATTCTGTGCTTAATAATTGAAAGTTTTCGTTTTTTCTCCTCATCAACTTTTTCTAGATGCAACTTCCAAAGCTCAATAAAAAGCTCTTGAAACCTGCCCGTATTTTCACCTTCAAGTTTTCCTCCTTGACAAATTCTTTTTATTTCCGTTAATATTGGCCATACATTATCAATATGTGAATAAAAGGCAATAGAATTTTTTATCTTATCATCTTTTATCCTGTCCAAAACATAATCATTACTAAACTGATGATGGATAAATATTCTTTTTCCATGGCCATTGCCAACTTCATTCCAAATTCCTACAAGTTTTTCGCTCGCATCTGTTAGGTTTCCCCCATCCCCAAACTCCTGAACACAGGCGAATAAAAGCTGCTTTTCATTGTCTATTGTTATTTTGATAGGTTCATCCACTTTTTGCACATTAAAACCTTCATAAGATGTTTCACAGTCGTTTGTAACTTCTGTACTAGCATATGTTACGAATATTAATGTTTGCATTAGCTTGCCTCCCGGTTAATTGCTCTGGCTAACTTCAACAGGCATTTTGTTAGCTTATATTTGCTAAGGTTTTCAACTAAAACCTCTTCCAAATAAGAATAAGGCAAAAATTTGACCTCATCAGGTATATCAACTTCGCCTCTACCGGAGTCAAGTACTACAAAGGGAATATTTAACTCATTGATCCATTTTGATATATCGCTGTTATTTAAACCCAGCGAACTGGTAAATTCTTTATTGGTTAATATTGTCTTATGAATTATGATAAAATCAATGTTATCACTAATAGGGCAGCCATTCAGGGATATGTTTTTATTTTTGTCGAATACTAACGTATTCGTCGTTTTTTTAACATTCTCAGAAACTTTGCAGCCATTGATATCAGAAATGATAAAAACCTTTTGCAGCTTTAACAATTGACAGAGATAGGGTTCCAAGTCCCCCAGAATCTTCTTACGCTTTTCTACGCATTTTTCCAGAATCCTTTCATCAATTACTATTATTCTTAGCAACCCCATCTCGACGAAGTCTATAAGTTTTTCCAATCGCTCGTCATTTTCTTGGGGTGGGGAATTCATTATGAATGTCAGATACGAACCTTTATCCCAGAATTCATAATAGACATGCGGAAGATCATTTTGTATTTTAATATTCTCCTCAATAACGTTTCTGTACTGTCTAGCGTACTCACCATGATGATCAAGTATGATATCACTACAATTCTCAGGTAACCCGTTACATGAATTTGATACATTAATGAAATTAGGTATGTTTCTAAAGGAGTTCAGCGTGCACCATTGATTTTTTAAATTATTATCTAAGCCATAGAGGCATAGATTTACCTTGTTATCGTTTTCTATTTTAAAAAACTTTTTTACCCACAAGGCTCTCAGCCTTAAATACAGATCAAAGGCAGTCTTGGTACCTTCTATTTCACTCTTACTCAGAGCAACCACTTTCCTTTTTTGTATAAGTTGGTTTAATAACTTTTCTGACTCAGCTTCGCTTAAATGCGCATTCTTGTCATTTATGATAATTATTCGGTTTGATAGTTTAACTATATTATTATTTAAAATATTTAAAGCTTCGGCATCCAATTTAGTCCCATCAAAAACTATAATTTCATGGCTCAACCTATTATGAAATTGTTTTAAACCTTCTAAAAGACTATCGGCATAGTATAATCCGCTTTTTTTAATACCTCCTTTTTCATCTTTATTCTCTGTCATAATCCTATGCTCTCCTTTAACACCTTAAGATAATCAAACTCCGTTGAGCATTTAAAGATCTTGCCGACTTTATTTAATTCCTTGTAATATCCGAACCATGAAGAGTCGCTGATCTGAGCAAGCGAAAAAAATATTATTTTTTCCTTAAGTCCAGGTGCAAAATATAATGAGAAAAGGTCAGCAAAAGCTTCTTTTGAACTCTTATTATACTTATTAAACTTATCATAATTTTTTAATAGTAAATGATGAACAAGGTGTCCAACTTCATGTAAAAAGGTGATCTCATAAAGATCGTCGAATAATTCCCTGCTACAAATTGGCAAGAGCTCAATCTCATTCTCCAATTTCTTTTTGCCTTCTTCAAATTCCTCTATGCTATTCCAGAAAAAATATTCATAAATAAAATAATCACTCAGCTTTTTTATAAAAGACCGATAATTATAGCTTAAATTCAAGAGTTTTCTTATTACAAAGGTCTCCAATGGAAAATGTCTTCTATTTATAAACGATGGGAACGGCCTAACTGCGAGATGGCGAAGAATTAAAAGAATAATGCTCTTTAACTCCTTAGCTGTTTTTTGAATATTTTTTTCATATAAAACTATATTGTGAATTCCTTTCTCGAACTGATATTCTCCAAGAATATCACTTATGACTAATCCCACCTTTTCATTATCTTCGCCGAAGCCCTCTTGGCTCAAGTCGGGCTCTTTAGGCTCCTTATTCGAGCTTATCTTTAAAAAATCGTTATATCCCTGCCATCTGAGCTCATTAAACTCTTTCACGTATGGTTCTTTATCTCTATCTATGGTGATATCAACTCTCACCTCTTTTTGGTCACTCGCCAGCTTAAACTCATATAAAAGGCTATCAAGTTTATTTTTCTCAATAGTAATCCAATCAGCTGACATTTCCATTTTTCTTTCCCTCCATTTTTTCGCCTTTTAACCAGTCTTCCCATCCTTTACCTATAGTAATTCCTCTCATATATTTCTTCAAATAAAACTTATAACCTAATTTGTTGTCTTTTTGAATTACTTCAATACACTTTTTATAATTTTCATTCATTATGAGGAAATCAACATCTTTTAGAAGGGCAGCGCAGATTTTTAATTCGGCCGAACCCCAGTTCTCTCTATTAAGCTTGCCTTCTTCATCAATAATTTTGGCACTAAATTTCTTATCCATTTCTCCAACTAGATTATCCTTGACTTCCGAAATATCATCCCAGAGTTCGCAAACATAATGTTCTCCGTCTTCGCTCTCATGGACTGCTATATTAACAGTCAGAATAGGACAACATTTATTTTTTAGTCTGGCATCTATTTCCTTGGTATTATGTTTACAAGAATTTCTTATAAATCCCTCAAGAATATTATAAATTGCGAATTTCCCTAACGTCCCTGGCACCTCAATTAAAACGTCTTTGTCAGTATTTTTTATCTTTTGAGGATAGACAATTTGATTGCAATCCCTATCAAGACATATTTTATAGAAACCCTTATTACACGGCGAATGACCTTGCGCTTCGCCTACCTCGCATTGCCAGGAAGAAACCCCGATCTCATCATTATCAATGAATAACCTTATTCTAATTTGGTTAAAATCTTTTATTCCTTCATTCCGGCCAATAAATTCTTTAATTATTACTTGCCGGTCGAAAGGTAAGATTATATCTCTAAATAGCCAGGCCGGAATAAATGGTCTTTCCGGTTCTGTTGAAATCTCAGCTAAAAAATCACTTTTCTGCTGTAGATATTTATGGAATTCAGTAAAAATTTCCTGATAGATCTTTTCTCTTAAATCTGCCTTTAAAGAACATAACTTTCTTTTATAATCATCCATGTCGACTCTAGCCAGAATATGACTGCCAATGTTATGACTCATATTTCTAGCCATAATTGCAGCTACCGCTGAGCGTATAGCATATCGTTTTGTAGTTGAAATAACTAGATTTCTATGTTCAACAATTGACCTGCTTCTATTAACCATGTTCAATATTATCCTCAACAGGTCAAAGTGACATTTGGTCTTATTACCGCAATGGACTAAAACTCCGCCAGTAGAAATTTCCTTTATTTTTTGCTGCCCATTCTTTGCATCAACACTGAACTCGTCAAGTTCATAAGATGGGACATGAGCGAGACAATTGAACTTATCCTTAGCAAGATAGCCAGAGATACAAATCGATTTTGCTATGTTGTCAACATTACCGATTACATCTGACCACTGCGCTTCATATTCAATGATAGCTAATTTCTCGAATAGTGTTTTCAAGCTACTTTTAAATGAATTAAATTCCGGTGTATTAAAATCGATCTTGATCCTTTCTAAAAGTCCCTGGTCTTCTTCTACTGCTTTTGTTATCTTGTCATTATCAATAATATAGTATCCGGCATCGCCACAACTAAAGAACTCTTCTTTTAAGAACTCTTCTTGTAACATATTTTTGTTTTTGCGTTCCATTGAATAAGCCGAACTATCGTATCCTGTTCCCTCTATTTTTATTAGACTGGCTGGAATATCGCGTATCTTTATAAAATCCAACCTCCCATTTCGCCTTAAATGTACTTCAACTTTTGGCTTCTTAGATAATTCGCCATCACAAAAAGAATAACTTAATATTGTTTTAATAGGAAAATCTTTATAAATAGAGTCTGTAAGCTTATAATTGCCTAATTTTCGTGTGATAAAATAATAATTTAGTATATAATCCATAAACTTATCATAATATTTTTTGTTCACTAAAAAAGGGGTCTTAGGATACCATCGTCCCTTTACTAAATCCCAGCTAATAGTCAAAATAGCAATCGGATTTTCAATAATGCCATATGCAATAATATAATAAAATAATTTTTTCCAGAGAGCATAGAGCTCTTCTTCTGTGTCACCTTGTCTCCAGGCTACGGGTTCCGAGAATAGATTTATAATTCTCTTAATTTGGCCAGCCGAATTAATTCTTATTGACATTTTCTCAATATATGATAATTCATTTTGTCGAAAACTCTAATATCGGTATCTAACAGTTTATTAATATTATCAATATCATCGCCATATTCTTCATAAACCTTTTGTTTAAACTCTTGCCTTCTTTGATCTTTCACAAAAATAGGGAAGACAGATAGTGCGCGATCATAATAAGGTTTGCCCTGTACTTTTAGAATTCCACCTGCTGTTAGCCAATCAGCAAGCTTAATATCTTTATCATACGGCCGAGATACTTTTTTAATATATTTAAACTTATTTTCTTCTAGCCATTCTATTGCTTCGCTTATATTTGCTGCTGTAACAGGCATATAATTATACCAACAGTACTTGTCACAAATAAATTGAAAGACTCTTATAAATTTGAGGTATTTTAATCGGTTCTCGTCAGATTGCTCATTAATATTATAGACTTTATCAAACGATGCAGACCAAGCCGCTTGATCTCCCTCGACCTCTGAAATCACTATGGTGCCATTTTTAGATAATAACTTGGTTGCTTCTTTTAACGCTTTCTCCCAATTTTTTAAGTGATGTAATAAAAAGAAAATAAAAATAATATTAAATTTCCGAGAGCCTTTTCTATTGAGATTTTTCATGTAATCCAATGCTTCACCAGTCGCTAATGTTATGTTGATATTATCATCAACTTTAACTTTTATCTCTTTTATTTTATTAGATTCACTTTTACAATTATTAAGATCTGGTCTAGCACCAAACGTGTTTTTTAATGACTCCGTTAATTTCGCGAGCATATTTTGGCAGGTGTCGATTGCTGTTAACTCCACCTTTATAGTTTTATCTCTATTCTTTTTATTATTATTTTTTTGCACACATTCCAACAGGTTAAGCGTCAGCCACCCGCCACCTATACCTGGTTCAAAAATAACCCATTTTGTTTTTTTTGTTTTTTTACTTAAGAAATTAAATAAAGCTTTTGCTATAATGTTTCGCTCTGACAATATGGGGTGAACTATTTTCTCATATATATCAACATTGCTTTCTTCATGAACGGCAACTCCTCTTTGCCTTGCCTCCAAAAACCAGTCCCGCCACCGATAATACGATGCCTGGCTTATCTGATGTTCCCGACAGATCTCAGCCACCGATTTTTCTCCCTTTAACCCCTCCAGCACTATGGCCATCTTCTCCTCCGAACTCCATTTCCTTAGCTTCATTCTGACCCCTCCTTGCTCAGTATAATCTTTATCTCTCACAGGTGTCTACCTCCTCAGAGGGGTCAGTATAATACCTTATACGATGAACTCATCATTTTATGATACTTAGTCTTCCATCTTCAAACTTAGTTAAAAGCCAATCTGTCTGACAATTCCCATCTGGTAAAATTTTTATCTTGCCAGAGACCCCTTCAATTTCCATACCTATGATTGTTTCAGTAATTCTTTTTGTATCTATATAACCAGATTTTTTTATAGCTTCTGCAATAACCATCACCGAATCGTATCCATAAGCAGCATCATAAGTAGGCAAGCCATTAAATTGTGTCTTATATCTCGATATAAATTCTTTTGCTTCTATGCTGGTATAGCTATTGTCGTATGTATAAAACATGAACTTAGGAAGCACACAAACCACACCTTCTACCAACTCAAACGGAAAGTCTTGAACAGTAAAAGCGGCAACAGGAATATCTAACCCTCCTACTATCTGTGCAGAACTTTGTAAGTTAATAGTTTTTATGTCGCGCAATATCTGATGAACATAGCCATAATAACTTATAATAAAAAGAATATCTGGGTTAAAAAATCTAACTTTTTGGAGAGAAGTCTTTAGTCCTTCCAACTTATTTGAAACAAAAGTCTCTTTTATAATGTTGGTAACGCCAATTTGATTTAACCCCGGAAGTAACACATTTGAGACCAGATAATTATAAGCATCGTTATCAAGATAAAAAATAGCTACATTTTTCTTATTCGTCATTTTAACATAATCCAAAAATATTCTGCCTTCTTCAGATAGACCTGGATAGATCCTAAACACACCCGAAGGGCCATCAGCTAAATCATCAGTCATACCAAAAATGACTTGCAGAACATTTTCTTTTATCGCAAGTGGCTTAATAACTTTGCTGGGTCCTGTCATCGACGTGAACAGGATTTTTATACCCTGAGCGCGCAACTTTCGGTAAGCATTAAGAGCTTCTTGATTATTCCCCTTGCTATCTTCATAGACTATTTCTATCTGTTTTCCATTTATTCCCCCTGTTTCATTTATTTTTGCTGCTGCCATCATCATTCCTCTCTGTTCATATACTCCATAAGAAGCAGAGCTACCTGTCAACGGCAAAACGGCTCCGATTGTTATAGCATCTTTATTATTGCTACAGCTTATGAGTGATAGCAAAAAGCCCAATAATACTGCCAGGGTACATATTGTGATCCCCTTCTTATAGTTTTTCATACTTTTCTCCATAATATGTTCTAACTTTCTTTTTTTATTATGCATAATTTATGCCAAAATCTCAACTAATTCCTTCTTTTAATTGCTTTTATGGGCATGACTCAAAATTATATATAAAAACATTGAAAAGATTCTTGAAATTTTCCAATAAGGTTAAAATTCCATTAAAACACTTGGAATCAAAATGTGATGAAAATATCACTTGACTTCCTTTCTTCAATGTGTTTATTTTTTCATATGCGGAACATTTTGATAGTCGATGATGATATAACTTTCGTAAACTCACTAATTATGGTATTTGGAAGCGATTACCATATAGAAAAAGCATCAACTCCAGAAGACATGGAAAGAATTTTTGCACCTTTCAAATATGACGTTATCTTGCTCGACATACGCCTTGACAATAAGTCAATGGACAAACAAGGTATCGAGATTTTAAAAGAAGTTAAGGCACAAGACCCTGATATTCCTGTCATAATGATGACTGCTTATAGCGACATAGAAACGGCCGTAGAAGCCCTAAAGATAGGCGCCGAAGATTATATACAAAAAAACAAGGTTGCCCTCTCCGATTATAAACATATTGTTGATTCTCTTTTTAGAGAAGGGAAGCTAAGAAGGAGGATCTCGAAATTACAAAAAGAAGTAGAAAAATATGAACCAGGAGAAATAATTGGCAAAAATCGAAAAATTGAAGAAATAAGAAAACAAATTAGACTTGTCGCTGAAGAAGGTAAGACCACCGTGTTGATACTTGGAGAAACAGGTACAGGAAAAGAGCTTGTCGCAAAGGCCATACATCGATTAGGAATTAGAAGAGATGCCCCTTTTGTTACCGTGTCCTTGGCTGCCTTAAACAAAGACACTATAAATTCCGATTTATTCGGGCACGAAAAGGGTGCTTTTACTGGGGCAACATCTAGAAGAATCGGCTTTTTAGAAGAAGCTGATGGTGGGGTGCTTTTTTTAGATGAAATTGGCGACCTTGATAATGACGTCCAAGTAAAGCTTCTAAGGGTAATAGAAAATCGCGAGTTTATGCGGATGGGCAGCAATGTACCGATAAAGGTTGATATCCAACTCGTCGCTGCAACTCATAGAAATCTAAAAAAACTTATAGAAGAAAATAAATTTAGAGAAGATTTATACTATAGATTGAAGACCTATGTGATTGAATTGCCACCTTTGAGAGAAAGGAAGGACGATATTCCACTTCTAGCAGAATTTTTTTTAGACCAGCTTAAGAAGCAGGACCGGAGTACTCCAGATAGCCTCTCCGATGAGGCTTTGATAGCGCTGAAAAGGTATGCTTGGCCGGGAAACGTTCGGGAATTAAAACAGGCAATTGAGAATGCCGCATTAAATGCTAGATTATCAGGTGATAAGATAATCACATTAAAAGATCTGAAAGCCATCCCCAGAGAAGATCTTACAATGCTCTCTGGAAAAGGGGGGAACATACAAGCTGGGTTTTTGAATATTTTAAATAGAAATAATATTAGCATTGCTGAAAGGGTAGCATTATTTGAATTAAAGATGGTCAGAGAAACATTGATTGAATCAGGGATGAAAAAGCAAGAAGTTAGTAAGGTCCTTGGCTACAACGATAGATTTGCTTTAAGGAGACGTATTCTCGCAATTTTTAAGAAATTTCCATCTTTGAGAAACGAATTTGAAGATGTTTTCAATAAATTTGTAAAAAAATAAAAGCTGGCACGAATTTTGCTTATGAATGTGAGGATAATTGATGGAAAAGATATTGATTGTTGATGATATGGAAGAGTATCTTGAATCTCTCGAAAATGTGCTCAAGCAAGATTTTAAAGTTATAAAGGCAATGTCTCTATCTGAAGCAAAGGAAAAAATGGATCCCGCATTTAAAGTTGCTATAGTAGATATAAGGTTAAAAGAAGATGACCCTGAAAATAGAGATGGGTTGATTTTTTTGGAATGGCTCAAAATGAACTATCCGGGAACTAAAGTTATCATAATGAGCGCCTACAAAGAGTTCGATCGAGCAGTAGAAGCATTGAACCTTGGAGCTGAGTATTTTTTGAGGAAGCCAATAAATCTTGTAGAACTAAGGGGAACAATAAAGACGTTAATTGAATACTGATACGGTAGAAATAGCAATTTTTGTTAGCTATTTTTAGGCTTCGATATATGTAGGGTAGATTTCGATGGTTGCTCTGCAGTTTATTTCTTACGGCATTATTCAGGGTTGTATCTATGCATTGCTCGGTCTCGGTTTTGCTTTGATTTATCGTACTACAAGGGTATTCAATATTGCGCAAGGTGCTACCTATACCATTTCAGCTTACATTTTTTTTACATTTTATAACATGATTCATCTACCAGGTT
>ERZ795046.3697-NODE-3697-length-11855-cov-14.156525_pt1 | contig 11855 bp, 13 predicted proteins | sample MGYA00375130_ERZ795046 | MGnify/ENA primary metagenome ERZ795046 (study PRJEB30175, sample SAMN05720202) | activated sludge metagenome | isolation source: anaerobic digester from wastewater treatment plant | place: Japan | collected 2015-05-15 ...
GCAATCGTCTTTAGCATCTTAAAAAATATTTTCAATTACATAACATACAAAATCAATATTTCCGATAGCCGTAATTGATAAGCTCGTAGGCATTGTAACATATATGTTTTTAACATCGACGAAAGATTTGCTTGCTTCAATTGTCGTGTCAAAAAGAAGTAAATCGCTGTTATTTGTTGCAAATGTTATATTGTTCGTCGTTGAGGTCTTATTTACAATAACGAAAAACAAAATAATCGAATTAGCAGGGATTGTTATGTTTACAGAACTCGCCGAAGTACCCTTATAAATCTTCGTTAGACCAAAATTACGTTTAAAATCGCTAATTGTAACGTTAAAACAGCCCGTCATACCTGGGATACCGATTGCTATTCTATCAGTATCCGCCAGAGTTGTTTTTAATTGCTGGTTAAAAAGCTCTAAGTTAGCCATAATCAATATCTTCTAATATTCCAGATTCTTGGGTTTCGATATTTCGATTCAGAATTGACGCATATATATTTATCGTATAAGTTTTGAAAAAACATTATGTAAGCTATCGTCTCGTTAAGTGCATTGATAGCAACTTCATAAGCATCGCTCGATAATTGTTTTATTGTTCCTTCGCTTATATGCTCTGCGTAATCGCTTCGTTGCTGAACAAGCCCTGTATAACTATCGATTACATGTGCTCTGCGTATCCATCTGCTATACACAAGATACGCCAAGATAAACTTCAACCCTTTGTGAGTGTATTTATTACCTTCGCTAATCCAGGAGTCTCCATTTAATAGTTTTTGATATTTGTCGTTATCTATGTTATCAAGCATATCGTTGTATAATGGCTCCGATAATGCCTTTTTTAGCTCGAACTCCTGAACTTCGAGAACGAGCTCATTATATTTTGCCGTATCATCAATCGCAATACTTTTTATTGCCTGCTGCTCACTATAAGTTATTAATTGTATCATGTTGATTTGTTTGAGCGTTGATATTGTCTGTGTCAATCGATAACTCATTAATCGTCCAATCATTATTTGCGTCCAATGTAGGATTCTGAAGTTCTTGCAGATAGCCAGCTATCCAATCGCCGAAATTTGTTCTCAATTCCCGCGTCATGTTATTATAATAATTGAACGCTTCTCTAAGCGCTTCACCAGATGTCGTTCCAAGCTTCGATTCTTCATAATCAATAAGCACTGGCGGTATGGCGTAGAACGCCTTTCTGATCCGTTTTGCGAGCACCTTATCCAGGTCGGCATACATCTCGCTGGTCATGTTTGTGTCTATTTTATCGATGCGAACTGATTTTAACAATTCGCCATTTGCGCCGATTTCTTCTTCAAGCAACAAAACAGGGTCGCCGTCTGCACTAATCAGGTTCTTTATTTTTTCAATGATTTTCTGTCGTTCGGCATCCGAAGGCATTGATGCAACCGTGATAATTACCTTGCCAGATATGCCGTTACGAAATATGTTGTCTCTTAGCAGTGACACACCAAACTCGGCATCGGCATCGTGAAAAATCGAATCTATGTTCGAAAGCGGATATAAATAGTTATTCTCGTTAAAGAAGTAATCGATTTGACCCTTAAATTTTTCAATTCCGCCTGCTTCCTCAACCCGTTTCAAAAATACTTCAGGGTTGCTCGAATAAATGGGATAAATTCTTATCCTATCACGTTTAAAATCGCTGTACTTTTCCCAATTTTCGTAAACATGAATTGTACTTGTATAGCCCAAATCGTCTACCTTCCCAAATCGACAATACTTGAAAGGTACACGATTAAGACTAATAATATCCCCGAAAGCATTTTGACCAATATGAATGTAACAGCCGTTGTGGTAAGCAATATCGTAAGCCAGCCGCTTTAGCAGTTCATATACAGTGACACCCTTGCCAGTAATGTCGTAGCCTACAACGATTTTGTTTACTTCGCTATTAAATCCATTGCCAACGATGAAACTTGCAAGTATCCTTGCACAGCTCTTTGCTGTTACTGAATTATTGATTATTTTTTCGGTTATCTGTGGATAATCGTTTTCCTCGCCAAACATCATGACGCCGTTACTATTCCCAGCACCCATGAAGCGGCTTACCTTTATTTTTAAGCGTGACCAGATGTCAACCGTCGATATGTTCATTTTATTTTATTTTTTTACGTCCTGGCTTTTTGGTTTGCGTCTCGATTTCTTCTTCGGTTGTTTTCTCGATTGTTGCTTGTTCTTGTTCATTATAACCTTCTGGCAACTTGTCAAAGTCAAATTCAGATAGATAACCGTTTTTTAGCGCATTAATTGCCTGCAAGTCAGTAATCGTGTCTGAATTATAGAACGCACCTTTGACATATTTTATACCCTTCCACGCAGGAATGTTTGTTCTCTTATTGTCCATATAATTAGTTTTTAGTGTTTCAAAATTAGCTATAATTTTTTGGTAATAGTCTCTAATGCACGATTCGCATAGCGAAGGATTGCCACCATTTAAGAGCAATACGCTTGCTAATTGCAAAAGAGAGCGAAGCGCTTCAGGATTCGAAATAATATCCTGATAACTCCGCCCTCTAATGTTGTCAAACCAAGTATCTAACGCCATGAAAACGCTAAGTTGTAGTTAGGAGCCCATCAAGCAATGTCTTTGTCGAAGCGTAGTCGGTCGAAAAGACAATCCAATAAGGATAAGGCTCTTCATTTCCGCCGAGAGACTGTAGCTTAATCTTTCTGCTTGCTGCGTCTGTGTTCCAGTCGAGCGTGTCTTCTGCTTTCCAGAGACCGCCTTTTACACCGTAAGCCAGAAAAACGCCTTCGCCAGTCGATGTTTTGTGTTTTGTTTCAACGATGACTACGACATCATTAAGCCCAGTAACATTGATAACATCTTCAGCAAGAGATTCAAAACTTTCGAATGTTACCCATTGCTGATATGTGTCAGGTCTCGTGTCAGCAACTACTATAGAGTGCCCTGCGTTAATGCCCTTTTTGTAAGCATTAATCGTATAAGCTTTCTTACCAGTTGCAAGCGTAATGCTTGTAATTGTATTCTCTTCGTTTTGCGTTGCCGAGAATACAAACGAGGCATCTTTTCTACTGAACACATAAGCAACAGGTTCAAGCCCAGACACCTTAACTGTGGTGCAGTTGCTAACTATGTTCTTAATAATTCCATCAGTGCATGCCATAACCTTTGTTTTTTTGTATTATACAGCTACTGCGACAAGCTCTTCATCAACGACCTTACAGTCGATGCGGTAAGCAAAATCAATTACATGCTTCTTATGATAGCTATTATATTCGCTTGTAAGCGAATACAAACTATTCGTATCAGACGTACCGATAGGTATAGCATTAATGTCCGCCAAAATAGCCCTGTGTGGCAAATACCAGGTTATGCCATTATCGAAGTAGGTTCTAATAATGTTATCCCAGTCTGGACGAGGAATAATCGGAATGCCTCTATATTGCCATTGATTAGAGCCTTGTTCAGCTCTTGTTAGCGTAAACCCTAAGCTCTGACCTTCGAGATAATCAATCCAATTGTTCAGCAGCGACCTTGTACATTGTATAACCAAGTTTGAGCCACGCCCGAAAGCCTGCGCAGGTATGTTTGCATACAAAGCCCTAAATACCTTCAATGCTGTATCGCTTGCAAGATTCAGCTGAGCAGTCTTCGTTGCAGCGGCGTTTTCGGTAATTGTATAGCGGTAAATTTTGTTGTTTGCGATCAATGCGAATATTTGCGCCCACATGCCGTTCAAAATGTTAAAAAACGCCTTATTCGTTCCAGCCGTAAGAAGCTGGTCGCCAGTATCGTCTCCAACTGGACTGTGTGTCGTAGCATTAAATTCTGTTATCCTAATAATGCTTTCCTGGATAGCGTCGTAAAGTCTATCTTCGATAAAAGCCAAAGCCTCATTATCTATGTTCGACCATAGATTTTTTGCGATGCGGCTCCGTTTCCACATCTTAAGCAGCTGAGGAATATCCTCCTGGCAGTGTTCGATTCTATCTTGAATCAATTTAGGCGTCCACTGTTTTTGCGTTACAGGGATTGACGATTGAACGACATTCGACACGCATCCTCCTTGTGCAGCACGACCAACCAATCCAAGGCGTCCGAAAATCGGAATGTATTTATCCATTTCCACGCCTGTCTGAATTGCATGGATAGACGTCAATTCAGGCGATTGAAGCGTTTTTTTGAATACAGCCTCACTTGCGCTTTGCGCTTCGGCTGGGTTGAGGGTCAATAAACTATAATCAATTACAGAACCCATAGTCGTTTGTTTTAGATGTTAAACTTTTTTACAATTTTTTTGTCTGCGTTTGTTTCAGCAGGCAGATTTGCGAAATTTGCAACGCCAAATTTCGTTTTTATTCGATTTAGCTCGTTTTCAAGATTTCTTACCTTTTTTTCTGTTTCAACAATTTTTTCAATGCTTTCCTTGAATAGGTTAACTACCTCGTTAAGCGTTGCGACCAATTCTTCCGTTCCACTAGCTGCCTTTTCCTGCTCATGCGCAGAATCAGACGCAATGTCACGGATTTCGGTTAACACGCCCTGAGCGAATAAGAGCACTTTACCGCCTTGAAATTGCTCCAGGATGTACTCCCCGTCGGCAGGCACACCATTCACAGTCGCCGTAACCCCGAGAGTTATCTGAGCTTCATCAGTAATATCTGCCCCAAAATCGAGCTCATTTCCATTAATGTCAGTTAAGACAATGTTTTTAACGCGAAATTTTTCCGCCAAAGCCTTTACAAGCTTTTCAATTTGTTCTAATTTTTTGCTCATAGTATTCTTGAGTTTTGCATTAGCCATTACCTTGTTTTTTGTTTTATTTGCCACTTCGCTCTTAATGGTTTTTGCGAAGTTTAATTTTTCAATTTCTTCCGACGTTAAATATGTTTCTCTTTCCATTAACGCCCGAAGTATATTAATATCAGAACCAGTGCGGTCTCTATATATTTGTAATGTTTTGTTTTCGTAATTAACAAGCTCTTTTAAGTCGTCGATCAAATCATACTTGTTTCCCATCGTATTCAACCACGGCAGATGAATCAAAAATTCGCCTTTTGAAACATCGAAATACCGTTCATCTGCAGCCAGAAAGATAACGGTTGCTGCGCTCATTACATCGCCGCTATTGGTAGCTACGATTTTATATTTATTCGATAGGTTTCTGATATAACTATAGATGTCAATAGCTTCGTCAATATAACCGCCATAGCTGTCTATAACAAACATAATCGAATCGCCGTCCTTCAGGTCAAGAGTTTGCAGAATTATATCATTTAGCGTAACGTTTACACCGATTTCTCCGCTAATTTTGATTTGTTTGACCATCTTTTAATATTTTTTAGTACAAATTTATATGCAATTTTTTGAATTATAGTATTTGTGTGTAATTTTTATTGTATACCTCGTTTTGTTTCCTTATTACGTCGTCTATAACCAAGACAGGCTGTACGTTTATTCTTGCCAGCTGCTCTGCAATAGTCATATTATTTGACGTTTCGATATTTCTTGCAATCATTCCTGCACCTATCTGTCCAGCGACGTTTTGATTTATTTTCTCAGCTTCTCCAGCTGCGCCAGACGAGGAAAACGAAGCATTAGACAACTGATTGCCAGCCATTCCGCCAGATGGCTCTGGTAGTCCTGACTTTACAGACCATATGTCGCTTACAGATTTTGCACCTGCAGCTATTACAAGAGCTGCATTTGCGGCACCGATTATCTGACCAGCTGGCGGGGGGATAACTTGTGCTGCTGCATAAGCCGATTGAGCGCCCTTGATTGTTTCAACTGCTACCTGTGCGCTGGCTGCAAGTTTCCCTGCATAAGTAGCCCTCCCAAATAGGTTTGCAACATTATTTGCAATTGAAGCTGCAAGTTCGAGCTTTGCTGCGTTCTTTTGTTGCTCAAGCTGTAACTCATATTTATTGTATTTTTTATTTATCAATGCGACATCAGCGCCAGTTCTTTCTGCTACTGCAATTTCAAGTTGCCGCTGCCGTTCAAGTTCTGCCTTTTGAGCTTCAAAAAACGCTGCGCTTCCTTCTTCAAATAGTTGTAATTTATTCTGAGCGTCTATTTCAATCCTTTGAGCTTCTTGTATAGCATATTCTATCTGTATTTGCTCTTTTGCTTGCTGATATTTTTCTTCAATGTCAAGCAATGCGTTTCTATAATCATTTTCCGTTATTAAGTCTGTTTCATATTGCTGTTTTTTTATTTGTTCCTCGAGTTTTCTTTCAGTATCCAAACGTTCAAATTCATTCTGAATGTCCTGCTTTGTAAAATACCTGCCTTCCTGTATTTTCGATTTGTTTGCTTCACGCCATAGTCTTAACTCGTATAACATATCATTTACAGCAGCTTCTGCAGCTTCCTTTCTTCGTTTTGCTTCTTCTTCATCCAGCCATTGTTGCTCCTGCTCTTCTTTTTGTCGTTTCTGCTCTTCCTCCTGCCTTCTTTTTTCTGCTGCCTGTCTTGCTTTCTCGTAATTCTCGTCGAGCTTGTTTTGAATTTTCTCACGAATTTTAATGCTTTCATTTTCGATTTCAAGTAGTTTTTCTTCTCGTTTTTTAAGGTCTTCGATTTCAGCGTCGGAAATTGTTTTCCCGCCTTTTACCTTATCCTGCAACTCATACAGATATTCTATGCCATATTTTCTCAGATTTTCTACCTCTTCTTTGCTAAGTTTATGTTTATTAGCAATGGTTTTAACTTGATTTTCGTAATCCTCTTTTGCAAGCTCAAGCCTTCTCTCGTGCAGTTGCTCTTCAAGTTTCTGCGCTTCCTCGAGTATTTTTATTCTCTCTTTCTCGGATATTGTCCTGTTTTTGCTCTTAAGCATTAATTCGTCGATCTGATTTTGTATCTTTTTTTCTTTGACACTTAATTTGTCCCATTCGTCGTCGATGTTTTGTTGAGCCTTTTTCAGCTCCATTGCCGCATTCGCAGTTTCCTTCATCCCGCCAACCAATCCCTTAAAAAAGTCCTTCAACGACGTTGCCCCAGTGATTAACCCGATAATTCTATCCTTCAAAAACGTAAATACACTTGCCAGCGCCGCAGCCCCTTGCTCTACCTTGTCCATATAAGGTTTAAATGAACTAAGTGTCTTGCCAAGAGCATAAAATGCGCCTACAATGGCACCAATCAGCAGTCCGATTGGTGTCATTAAAAATCGAAGCATCTTCAAATTAAGATTATCGACGCCAACACCAGCTATGCCGAAACTCTTTGATACATCACGAAGCCCAAACCCCATCTCTTTCATGGCGTCAACGTAGCCACCAACACTCATCTTGTTTTGCTTCAACTTGTCAGAATTTTCAAAGATGATTTTATTGTTTTCATTGAGCTTTTTGTTTATTTCTTCGTTGCGCTTCCTACCCTCCTCGGTTTCAAGATTTAGCAATTTTTGCTCCTGCCTCAGTTTTGCATTTTCGGCTTCGAGCTTCATTATCGTTCCGACGGTGTCTTTATGTGCATTCATTAATTTTCTGAATACATTTTCCGTAGTTCTAAGTTCTTCTTGTGTAGTCTTAAGTTCACCACTAAGAATTATATATTCGTCCGATAGCTCTCCGCCGGATTCTTTTGCTTCTTTTTGTTTTTGTTTCAATTCCTCAATACGAGCCTTTAACTGCTTGATAGTTTCAAGCATTTCGTCGGCTTTGAGGTCTAATTCTAATATCTTAATTTTTTCTGCCATATTACCTTAATTTGAACTGTAACCAAACCCTTGTCCAACCGAATCACTAAAGATGTTCCCTACTGCGTCAACAAAGAAGTGCGATTGTGCAGGAGTTGTAATTGTTTTATCGCTTACTTTGACAAGCGTAATTTTCGTTGGCTGTCTCTTTACAGCGTTGTAATTCTCAATCTTTGAAACAATAAATGAACAGCCAAATAGGTCTACATAATAAGTTGCAAAATTTCTGAACGTCTTCAAATCGTTCAACGTTAGCCATTTTTCAATGACAAAAACTTGCGGATATTCATAAATTGTCTGTAAAATGTTATACTCGTTCGACAAGTCATACAACACAGGAATATGACACTCAACGTTAACCTCATTTGTTTCATATTTTGCCAGCACACTCAATTTTGCGGCTGAAAGTATTGCTATAACAGGATTACTATATGCCTCGCTATTAGATAGATTAGGAATGTTAATGCCACTATCATTTGCGAATCCGAAAGCGAATGCAGGTATTTCAATAAGCGTCCCTTTTGCCTCGATGTTTTTGTTTTTGCATTCAATTGTTCGACCTGCATATGTTTCCGAAAAGCCTTCTGGTACGGCTTTATATTTAATGATATTCGTCTGTTTTATGTTTTCAATAATCGGACTAAATTCAACAATTTTAGAAATATTGCCACTAAAATCCTTTAGCGGTGCAAATTCTGAAATTCTGTCGTATCGATACAAGTAATAACTATTTAGCCCTTCGTCGATGTTGTTATCAATGCAAACATTGAACATCTTAACAATAGCCTCAAAAATAGAATAGAATGTTAGATCTGAACCAGCTTGCGTATTGTTTTTAATTTTATTCTGTTCGTCTGCAACCGCAAAATAAAAGCCACCATCATTTTTGATGATTAAAAATGGTAGGAAAATTATTGCGCTCGCAAAATATTCGTCTTGAAAAAAATTACCTATGAAATTGTCGCCACTATGAAAATCAATCGAATATTTTTTTTCTACAAACTTCAAAAAATCCTTTGCAAAAATGAAGCAATGCGCACCATAGCACTCTGTTGTTGTATTATCATTCGACTTGTACACCTGGGTGCCAACCGTTTCGATATCTGGATAAAAAGTTGAAAATGTATAAGGAATGATAATTCCATTATTGTTATTCAGATACTTAGCTATAAAACTCGTAAACGTTCCTGCAAATTTATTTGCTTGTCTATGCGCCCCAACAAACTGCAATAAATCGTTTGTATAGTTAATAACCTTATCGACCTTCATCCTGTCGAAAGCCTCGTATTTCTGATATATCAACAATTCTATTCTACTACCAATAGTTTCTACCCTTGCCTTTGCATTAAAAAGAAGAATATCGCCGTCAACATAAATCGTTATATAGAGAGGTTCATAAGGCAAACTCGAAAAATAATAACTACTGCCTGCGAAGCCAATGGCAGCAAGATTGTTCGCCGTTTTTGGAATGCTGAACTTATTAGAAACAGTAACTAACGGCGTTGCTGGCTTTGTCACATCGTAAGTAGCAATGCTCAAGCCAACTGCCGTTTGCTCGTCAATATCAATTTGCCTGTTATTTACTAAGATAACTACCATTACCTTTGAATTGTTCTCATTCCGTATATTTTTAGCTGTATTTCAATGTTCATCATTTCGCCCTTACCTTTTCGAATAACATACTGCCCGTCGTTGATTTTAGCCCGATACCAATTGCCATTGATTTTTGCTTCTATCAATGGACTAAAAAATATATCCTTTAATGCCGCCCAGAATAACGGCTCGACACTTGCGCCAATATTGATAACTCTTTCAGCCGTATATCCAAGCGTTGAGGCATTACCGCTTATGTCCATGATATCACCTATGTTCTTCGTTGATATTTTGTCAGAATATCGTTCGCAAAATTGATAAAACCGCAACAGCCCATTTCTGTCAAGATATTTAACGATTATGCCGTTGTCTATCTTTTTTGCGACATAGACGTTTTTTGCTACAGTTTCGTTTTGAAACGTCTCTGAAACTGTCGTATAGCCTAAATTGTCAAAGATATATTTGCCCCTGTATATCATACGAAAGAAATTAACATTACAAATATGTTTTGCCCATCGTCCAAATCAAGCAAAGTATTCGCATTAGAAATGTATAAGATGTCATAATTCTGATACCTTGAAATCTGCCCAACCTTTCGATGAACTGCGCTAGTAGAGCTGTCGGCACAATTATCAATCATTGCAATTATTTGATGCCCCCAAGTGCCAAGATTATGCGTGTATTTGTATTTCCCAACGTCCAGCCGTGTTACGTCGATTGGTATATTCCAGGTCACAGAGTCATAAGTTAAGTTATTACTTGCTCCCATCTTGATATATCCCATTTCGACGATTGTGAATCCTCGTATACGATTTTGAAGCGTATTTATCGTCGTATCTACTTCTGATTTATCGTATACCTCGTCTTTCGAATATACATTCAAACTATCGCGTGCTTTCGCTTTGTCTAGAACGTCTTTTAGATTCTGCGACGGACGCAAAAATGACAATTTGCTGTTTAGCCACGAAATCAAATCGTTGAATGTCATGTTTTTTGTTGCCACGCCAGTTCTTCCGAAAGCGATACGATTTTCCATGCCTTGATAGGCTGGAATTTCAATCGGTTGCTCAAATAATCTTTTGTCTGCCATATCTTTATTTTTTAATCAATTACAAATTTGTTGTCTGCATAATCGGTGAAAATGTCATCGTTGTAATCAAGCGCATAACTCGTCGTTTGCTGCAATCCAGATCCGTAATAATATACATACACTGGTTCGCCTTCAATGGCAAAATAAACTTCCTCGCTATTGCTGTACAAATCTAACACAGCGACACCTTCATAGTCGTTTCTTGTTGCGTTCAACGCTTCAAATTGAAACGATTCAGTCAGTGTGCCATGAATGTCGCTCTTTACAACGACTGTAATAACACGAGAAACGTCTGTTTGAATTACAGAATTATCCGCCTGCTCAAAGTCATCTATACTGTCGATAATTAATGCCTTTACAAATTCAGAAGCGTCGAATAAAAACCTACGTTTGCCACCGCCTAAGTCCTTGAAAAATATTGCCTTACCAGTAATATAGCTTATTCCATCAACTGTTAGCTCGACAATTAAGTAATCTGGCGGTGTCCCAGTATAGCTTGCATCGAAATAGAATAACAGCCTATTATGCACAGCATATAGCCTGCAATTATCAACTTGATTAACGTCGACTATATCAATTTTTGTGACCATCCATGAATGATTTTATTACGTCGCTTGTTATTTGCATTGAATATTTATCCGATAACTCTTTCTTAAGCTCGTCAACATAACCCTCGACATCATCAAGCAACGTTCCATCGTTAAAGCTGTTTGGAACTTTGATTCCTTTCTCGTCGATTTTCTTTGCAACGAAATATGCAAACCTCTTCGGATTGTCGACATTCAATTTTTTGTCTTTCACCCATTGCAGAATAATTCCGTACAATCTGCCTCTTTTGTTCGGTGCAGTTGGTCTTCTGCCATGAACCAAATGCCAAGTATAATGCTCGCCTTCGATAATTATCTTATACTTTCCATTGCCTAATTCCTGAACGTCGCCAGTTAAGCCCTTTTCCCAGCGACCAGAAGCCTTGAGACCTAACCTGTTGTATTTATTTTTTAATGACTGAACAACGCCGTCTGTCCACTGTCTTAGTTTGTCAATCATAATCTAATGTAATTTCACAGGCGACAAAATCAATATTCGACGCAAATCTGTTCAGCTGCATAAGTAACCTTTCTGATGTTATCGTATAACCAAATAGGCAGGCAAATTCATTGTTATACTTAAGCGCCAATTCTGATAATTCTTCAAGCCGAGCATTTAGTTTATCCTCAAAATTTTCTTTTAGGCTCGAAAACGTTGAATCTTCGAACTTCCTGCCATACATCAAGACACCAGAATAAGTTATTTTTTCGATGACATTTCTATTCCGTATTACCGTAGCGTTAAAATCGGCAATAATAACCAATTGATTGATGTCTGGCTGTAACTTATTGCCGGCAACACTCTGGAAGTAATCGCTTCCAAGCAGCACGATTGCATTTTTCAGCGTCGAAAACGTCTTTATATGCTCGTATATCTGCATG
>ERZ795046.3700-NODE-3700-length-11847-cov-13.073694_pt1 | contig 11847 bp, 11 predicted proteins | sample MGYA00375130_ERZ795046 | MGnify/ENA primary metagenome ERZ795046 (study PRJEB30175, sample SAMN05720202) | activated sludge metagenome | isolation source: anaerobic digester from wastewater treatment plant | place: Japan | collected 2015-05-15 ...
TACTATACTTACACTATAAGTAGTATACGCAGAGGGGGCGGTGCATATGCATATGCGACAAACCTTACGGGAAGCCCGCAGGATGCGGGGGTGGACGCAAAAACAGGCTGCCCAACAAGTTGGAGTTAGCCGTCGCACGTGGGAGGCTTGGGAATATGGGGTGCGCACTCCAAGCCTGCGCCATGCGCGACGTGTTGCTGAAGTCCTTGGTTTGCCTATTGAGAGACTATTTGATTAATTACTACAGCCTATACGTATACATTTAAATATTGTCAAGAATTTTTGGGAGGTGTGTACTGAGGAGGTATGCCATACTTAGACCTATACAAACCTACTGGAAACAAGGTAGCTGGATACCTTGTTACGGATGCATATGCATATAAAGAGAGATTAAAGCAGCTTGGGGCGAAATGGATGCCCGAACTAAAGGCTTGGAAAGTCCCTCCTACTGTTGACCCGACGCAATTGGACATTCCAATAGTCATGTCACACCAGGCAGAACGCTGGTTGAGCATGGAAGCTGGAAGAACCCAGCATCTTGTCAGCCTGCATTTTGCTAAAGATGCAGTTGTGAAGTACCCCCAAGGGCTGTTGCCATATCAGCGGGTAGGGGTGCGCTTTCTTGCCGACGCTACATCCTGTATTTTGGCCGACGACGTGGGACTCGGAAAGACCGCAGAGGCTATCCGTGCGGCTATGGAGGTACGTGCGAGACACGTTCTCATAGTCACTAAAAAGACGCTGCTTTACAACTGGTTACACGAAATCAAGCGCTGGGCAGGGATTGACGCATTCGTACTAACTACACAGAACCGCCTACCTATGCCAAACCCTTTGGCAATTTGGATCGTGACTAACTACGAAACCGTTGTGAAAAGGCTCGACGAACTTTTAGAGACGTATTTCAACGTGCTAATCGTTGATGAGGCCAGCGCTATAAAAAATAGGAAGGCCCAGCGCTCTAAGGCCGTCCACAAGCTGGCGAAGAAAATCCAGTACGTGTGGCTTCTCACGGCTACACCCGCTCCAAACCATCCAACTGAGATGTGGTCCTTACTGCATTGTATCCGACCAGATGTTTATACCAGCTATTGGAAATGGGTTGATAGTCACTGCGAATGGGATTACAGCTATTGGGGTGGCAGGGAAATAGGCGGAGTGAAAGACCCCAAGAAGTTGGCGAAGGAGCTAGCTCCGCTGATGCTGAGGCGCGACAAGTCACTGCTTGACCTTCCGCCCGTCACTTGGGAAAACGTGTGGTTAGATACTGAGGGCGAACAAAGGCGCATATACCGGGAGCTTCGCACCAGGTTTTTGGCAGTGTTGGATGAGGAGCGAATCATAACTGCTCCGTCTGTGTTGGCGCAGTTGACCAGGTTGCGCCAAGTGGTGTGTTCTCCTGCCCTTGTAGGAGGGCCTGATGAGAGTGTTAAAACCAACGCCTTGCTGGATTTGCTGGAGGAATTAACCCCAAACCATAAGGTGTTGATTTTCACTACTTTTGCAGAGTACGTGAAGCTCCTCTTACCAAAGCTCAAGCCATTCGGGGCCGTCCCTATTACGGGCGACATGAGCACCAAAGCCAGAGCTGAGGCCGTGGAGCGCTTCAATAAAAACGAAGACTGCCGGGTACTCATAGGTACAATCCAAGCCGCTGGGGAGGGACTTAATCTACAAGCGGCAGATGTAGTTGTGTTCCTCAATAAGTCTTGGGTTCCCGCCGAGAACGAGATTCAGGCCGTAGGGAGGGCACACCGACAGGGGCAAACCAAGCCGGTACATGTCATGAACTTGCTAATGAAGTCTACCGTTGATGAGTATGTAGAGGAAGTCCTGACTATGAAGAAAGAGACGGTTGGTGCTGTAGAACACATCGCAGAGCGCCTGCGTAGGGAGTAACGCTGCTCCGCACATGACAGTAGGGGCCGTAAAAGGGGTTATGCGGCTAGATGGCGGAATAATTTAATAAATTTTAAAGGGAGGTGGCCCGTAATGGAAATACATGCCAGTCAGATTAATACTTACCAGACATGTCCTCGTATGTATAGGTATCAGTATGTAGAGCAACTGGTTCCTAAAGTGACAAGCCCAAAGCTGTTTATCGGGAGAGCTTGTCACGCAGCCCTAGCCGCGCATTACAGGGGCGAGGATGCACTGGTAGCTTATGAGTCTGACGTGCAGGAGCAGTTGGAACGTATTGAGCCTTATGCGGACGATAAGCAGTGGGAGGAGTTGCTAGACCAAGCCACACTTGGAAAGAAGCTGATAGAAGCCTATATCCCTTGGGCTAGAGAGAAAGATACTTTCCGCGTCATTGCCGTTGAGCAACCGTTTGCGGTGCCAGTTTGGGGTGAGAAGCGGCGTATCCGAAGCGCCTTTCAGGTTGGCACGTTCGACGGTATTGCGGAAGACGTTTATGGAAATATTTGGCTTCTAGAGCACAAGTTTTACAAAAGCGTCCCGTCTGAAACTGTCCTGCGCTTGGACAGCCAAGCAGGGTATTACCTGCTGGCTGCCAGCCAACTATACCCTGACAGAAAAGTAGTGGGGGTGATATACACCATAGTCCGCAAGGTTGACCCAACGAAGGCGAAGTCCAGTATTGTGCACCGCACGAAGGTGCTGCGCAACGGTTTCGAGATAGAAAACCTACGTCGCAGGCTCTACCACATTTACAGGCAAATAATAACCGATAAGTTATACATCCCTTCGCCGGGTTTCCACTGCGGATGGAAATGCCCGTACAGAGAGCTGTGTATCGCTGAGGAAGACGGCTCTGATGTAGAGGGCATCAAGGATATGCTTTTTACTGTTGGTGAACCTGCTTTAATTACCGATGAGGAGGTGGTCTAGTGATGCGTGTTAGCATCGAGAAGGCGTCCGATTGGGACTTTGAGGAGATAAAGGAGTTCAACACCGCCGAGGAGCTGTTACAGTACATGCGCAACACTTACGACAGTTGGATAGTTGATTTCCCTGAACCTGGGTCTAGGTTGGGTGTAGACCTGGAACTAACTATCTACGATGACTACGTTGAGTGAGGAGGTGACTTGAAGATGGCTAAAGTGATGACTCCACCGAAACAGTTGCACCCTAAGATACGAATGGCAGGTGACATGCCACTGTTCGTGAAGGCTTTGGTCTATGGTGAACCGGGAGCGGGCAAGACCTACTTGGCATGTACCGCACCTAACCCGTTAGTGCTGATGACCGAGTATGATGTGTCCAAAGCCACAATGCTTAAAGTCCAGAAGGACCTAGGCACGGAGATAGCGGTGTGGCCCGTATCCACGTGGGAAGATCTGGAAGAAGCATTTGATTTTTTGCAGAGCGATGAACATGATTTCAAAACAGTTGTTTTGGACAGTCTTACAGATCTGAACCGCAGGTTGATGCGTGCTATAGTGGAGAGCGCTACCAGTCGCAGGCCTAGCCATGACCCGGATGTTCCAGAGCAAGGGGACTGGTTCCGTGTAGCAGAGCGTCTCCGCTATATGGTACGCATGTTCAGGGACCTGCCGATGCACGTGGTCATGACTTGCTTAGTGCAAGACATCCGTACCGAACTGATGAAAATCCCTTTGGTACAGCCAAAGTCCCTTGCAATGGAACTTCCAGGGTTGTTCAACCTAGTAGGTTGTTTGAAAGCTGTAGAAAACCCGGACGAAGATGGGAGGGTAGTCCGAAAGCTGCTGGTTGAATCAACAGATAACTACGTAGCCAAAAACCCCGGAGGGGCTTTAGCAGCCATTGTTGATAATCCAAACTTTACCAAAATTTTTGCGGAGGTGTGTGGAAATGCCAAAACTACTGCTTGATTTCACCAATGTGGATATTGATACTCCAGAACCGATCCCGGCGGGCGTGTACGAGGCCGTCATTGACGCATCGCGCATAGAGTTGCGAAATTCTCAAGCCGGAAATGAAGTTCTGAACATTCCCTTTGTCGTGCAGAATCACCCGCAGTACACTGGGCGTATAGTCTTCGAAAACTACGTACTTACCGACAAAGCCCGCTGGAAGCTAGGGCAGTTGCTAAAAGCCGTAGGGATTCTCACCGATGACAACCGCAAATTCGCGCTGGATACAGACCAACTGCATAACAAGCGCGTGCGTATTCAAGTTGGTATTGAGGAGTACGACGGCAAGACCCGCAACCGTGTAAAGCGTGTTGAATCCCTGCCGGACGAAACCAGCAACAAAACAAAGAAGAAAGCTATCAACTTCTAGTCGTTAATTGGCATACCCCAAGAGTGCCGACTCTCTTGGTGGTGTAGGGGTAGCGTTGTCGGCACGGCGGTTCCCTCCCCCGCCAAAAGAGGCTACCTCCAACGCTATCCCGGCCATTCTTTTATGGGAGGAAGTGGGACATGACAACCGTCAACGATGTAGTGAGCTTAACGAAATGTGGCTTTAACGTGATACCCATACTTCCTAAAAGTAAAACGCCAGCGCTGGATTCGTGGAAAGACCTTCAAGAGCGCCTGGTGACAGACGAAGAAATACAGGACTGGTGGGGCAGATACCCGGAGCTAAACGTAGCGGTTGTTACTGGGAGCATTTCCGGGGTAGTCGTTGTGGATGTGGATGACCCCCAGGCTTTGGCCGGACTACCACCAACGCGGATGGTAAGTACTCCCAACGGGGGCTACCACCTGTACTATAAGCACCCTGGGGGAAGGGTGCGCAACGGGGTCAAGGTAAAGCCTGGTGTAGATATACGTGGGGATGGTGGATACGTAGTAGCACCGCCGTCCGAGCTTGAAAATGGGCACTACACATGGATTGATGCAAGTGCGCCGCTCGCAGGGTTTCCTCTTTGGTTGTTGGAGAAAACCCTGGCCGTAGCTGTAAAGGACGAATCAGAGGAGCCCTGGTATAAGGAGCTTCTTCAAGGTGTGCCTGTTGGACAGCGGGACAATGCTGCCATACGGCTTGTCGGGCGGTGGATTCGTCGCGGGCTGAGCGATGAAGAGGTTCTAGCCTTGCTCTTAACGTGGAACCGAAACAACAAGCCTCCAATGGGTGAGCACCCTGGCGACCAAGATGCCGTGGAGTGGGCACAGGCAAAGATAAACAGCGTAAGGAATATGGAAGAACAGCGGAAACCTCGGCTGGACGAGCTTATACAGGGCCTAAAAAACGCGGAAAGTCATGAGGACAAGATACGTATCATCAAGAAGCTGGACGGAGTTATCCAAAAACTTGACGGCATTGAGCGGGAGTACTTTTTGGAGCAGGCGCGTAAGGCCGGGGGATTAACCAAGACCGCCTTACAAAGGATGCTCCAAGAGCTGGCAGCCTCCCGCGATGCTACGACACCCGTGCCTTTGGACGAGCCGAGACGTGCCTACATAGCGGTATCACAGGATTTCTATAAGGGGGTTTTCTATTACGGGTTATGGCTTCCTACCAATCCGAGGGCGTGCACACCGGACGAGTTCACATTCAAGCTCGTTACTACGGAAAGGTCGTTGCTTGATCCCCCAAAGGGGCTACCGCTGCCAACCGACTACGCTCGTTGGAGTGTGGATAAGGAAACGCCTTACAATGTGTTTGAGTGGTTGAGCTCAGGAAGGGAGCTTGATGCGGCAGAGCTCTTAGACGAAATATCTAGTGTGTTTGCAGAATTTATGTGGTATCCGCATCCAGAAACGCCTTTTGTACTCGCACTTTGGGTGATGAGTACCTACGTGTATATGTGTTTCGACAGTACAAGTTACTTGGCATTTGTCGGCACAAGACGGACAGGAAAATCACGAACACTAACGCTTTTGGAGAAGCTTTGCTATAACGCTTTAAGTACCGTGGACATATCGACAGCGGCTCTTGCGCGAGCAATTGGTATGGGGCAGTGTACGGCCTTGGTGGATGAAGCCGAGTTCACAAGCTCACCTATAGTCATACAGGGAGGTGTAGATGACCGCCTGAGCGTACTTCTAAGCAGCTACCAAAGGGGAAAGCTGCGCATCCGCTCCGAAGGAGATTCACACACTCCAAGAGGCTATGACCCGTACTCTCCGAAAGCATTTGCTACCATGAACCGCTTGCCTGACGCACTAGCGGACCGGGCCATACTAGTCAAGGTTGGACGTGCTCCGACAGGCACGAAGGTCGAGGACTTGGTGTTGTTCGAGCAGGAACGGAGGCTACAGCTTTTGCGCAACAAACTGTACTTCTTTGGGTTAACCTACGCAACGCACTTAGCAAACAACGTGACCAGCGTCTTGACGTTGCTGAGAGATTTGGGAATAACCAACCGCGAGCGGGAGCTGTGGCTTGTACCCGCGTGTATAGCTTACACAGTGGGTGGTATGGGTATGTTGCAACGACTGGCAAATTACGCTACCGCGTGTATGATGGAGAAACTTGGGCAGGAACAGGGGTCATACACGACAGCGGTGATATGGGCGTGTTGGAAACTTCTATCGCTAGGGGGCGATGACGAAGACGGTTTGGTCCCTGTAGAGGTTGTGAGTGATGGTGAGTGGTATATGCGTAAGACCTTGAGACGGGTCGTCGCCGAGTACCTTGGTTTGGACGAGAAGCAGGTATCGGCGGAGCGGGTTGGTCGGGAACTGGTATCAACGGGCATCATTGACAACACACGACAATACCGCCGCCAGTTGTGGAAAAAGCATGTTCGTGGGGAGTGGGCATATTTTTTGCGCAAAGACCGCGTAATGGATGCGGTTGTGCGCTACGACCTGGAAGACTTGGGAGGTGTTTGGAGTGGGGCCGCCGGAAATTGATCCGTATCGAGTATTAGGGTTGAGTGTTATAAAGCGAGCGATAAATGATCTTGATGACAAATATTTCCTCTCTACAGACTTTGAGGACTTAGCCGATTTGCTGGGCTATGACGTAGGTGGTATGCGGGAGTTAGCGTTGAGAAAAATCGCCGAGGAGAGAAGGAGGAAGGTCGAGAAACGTGCTAATCGCAGGCGTAGACCCCGGAGGAAGAACCGGAATGGTGTTGTTGGAGTTGAACGGCACATTGTCATGTCGGAGCGTAGTGGAGGCCAAAAGTCTTGAGGACGTACTGCTTTACCTCGACTACTGGCAACCTGACGTTGTAGTGGTAGAGGAGTTCAGGCTTTATCCGTGGATGGCAAAGTCTCTCGGTTGGGACTCCATGCGTCCGAGCCAAATAATCGGTGCAATAAAGGCTTGGGTTTCCCGATGCGGGCATGAGGTCGAGCTTGTGGAACAACCCGCGTCTGTACGCAAACCAGCACAGGCGCATACACGGAAAATGGAAAAAAGCCCCATGTTTCGAGGCAAACCGCACGCTCGTGACGCCTTGCGTCATGCCGTATGGTACACGCTTCACCGCTGTCCAAAAAAGGTTATGGAAGCGGGGTGGTAGTTCTTGCTACTGCAACAAGAACAAGCAATGTGCACCAAGTGTGGGCTTAAAGGGTGCCCTATGGTGTTTGGCTACGGCCCTGATACGGCTGACTTAGTGCTTGTCGGAGAAGCTCCCGGCGACACCGAAGTATTGGAAGGTAAGCCGTTTGTAGGCAGGGCAGGGCAACTGTTGAACAAAGTTTTGGAAGAAGTCGGTATAGACAGGGATGCGTGCTACATCACCAACGCTGTAAACTGTAGGCCAGTACCACACCGTGCACCAAAAGCCAAAGAGATAGTGGCCTGCCGAAACAGGCTAATAGCGGAGATACGGCAGAGGGCACCCAGGATGGTTGTAGCGTTGGGCAACGCGGCGGTGCAAGCACTGATGGGGAGACACAACATGGGGGATGTTCATGGCACCGTCAACTGGTGTGCCGATGTCAACGCCTTTGTGGTACCTACGTACCACCCAGCTGCGGTGCTACGCAGCCCTGGATATTACATCGATTTGATTAGGGACATGCAACGTGCAGCTTTGTATCTACATGAAAAGAAGGTTCTAACGTCGGTGGCACAGGAGGTAGAGTACGTGACCTTGCACAACCATGACCATGTTCTGGAGCTTGTAGAGCGTCTGGAGAGCTTGTCTGAAGTTGCGGTAGACGTAGAAACCGCTAGCGACGGGAGCCTCTTGTGTATAGGGCTGGCATGGCGAGGAGACAAGGCTGTAGTGGTCACCAAAGACGCTCTTGTGGACAAGCGCACTGTCCCAATGCTGAACAGCGCCTTGAAGGGCAAAGTGCTCATAGGGCACAACCTGAAGTTTGACGTAAAGCAGTTGTGGCGTGCTGGTGTGTCAGACGTTCGCGTTGGGGAAGATACCATGCTGATGTCTTACACCTTGGACGAGCGCCCTGGTGTGCATAAGTTAAAGCCTTTGGTAAGGCAGTATCTAAACGTACCCGACTACGACGCACCCATTAGGGAGTATTACTCTCATATGGAAGATTGTCCCCCAATTGAGCTGTGGAAGTACAATGCGTATGACGCAGCATATACGTATGCCCTTAGAAATGTACTACGGCGGGAGCTGGATGCTGACGGCACCTGGCTTCTACACAACGTACTTTACCCTGCCGCCAACGTGTTGGCGTGCATGGAGTACACTGGCATCATGGTAGACCGCGAATACTTGCAGGGCTTAGCCAGCAAGCTCCGAGACGAAACACAGACTTTGGAGCAGGAGATGTACCATCTGATAGGCAGACAGTTCAACCCGCGCTCTCAAAAACAACTGGCACAGTTGCTTTACCACGACCTGAGGCTGCCAATACCTGATGGGCGGTGGTCTACAGATAAAGACGCGCTTGCGGTTATCCAAGACTTTCACCCACTGCCTGCCAAAATCTTGGAATACCGGGGGAAGCTCAAAATGCTTCGCACTTACGTGGAGGCTCTGCTTGACGCTGCCGACGACGAAGGGCGTGTCCATACCAACTTTAACCTCCACGGCACTGTTACGGGGCGTCTTTCCAGCAGTGACCCTATCAACCTTCAAAATATCCCCCGGACGGAGGAGGCTAGGAACGCCTTCATCGCCACCCCAGGGTACACGTTGGTCGAGGCTGATTTATCGCAAGCTGAGGTGCGCGTTTTGGCGTGGTACTGCAAAGACCCGAACCTTATCAAGGCTTTGGCGGAAGGAGGCGATTTGCACATAAGGACAGCCAGCATAATGTTTCGCAAGAAGCCAGAGGAAGTTACCAAAGATCTACGACAGGCGGCGAAACGCCTCAGCTTCGCTACCATATACGGGCAGTCGGTAGAGGCGTTGGCGAAAGAGCTTGGCGTTTCTGTTACTGAGGCCAAGGAGCTGCAAGAGCAGTTCTTCAGTGCTTTCCCACGTGCCCGCGAGTGGATTAAGGCGCAGCAGGAATTGGCTTTGGCAACAGGTGTGGTGACTACGCCGTTCAGACGCAAACGACGGTTTGAATATATCACGCGGGACAACAAAGCGGAGGTGCTGAGGCAAGCCGTAAATGCACCAATCCAGAGCGTGGCATCAGACATAACGCTAAGCGCTTTGATACGTGTGGGTCACAAGCTAGGAAACAACCAGAATACGAGGCTGCTCATCACAGTACACGACAGTATATTGCTGGAAACAACCGAAGACCCAATAGAAGTAGCTAGATGGATGAAGCAGGAAATGGTTGGAGATGTCCTGGACAATACCGTACCGTTTGATGCCGATGTAAAAATAGGCCCGCGTTGGGGATCTCTAAAGGAGGTAGAACTGTAATATGTTGCCAGAATGGAACGAACAAAGGCAAGCTGTATTTGTTGACCGTTATGCGCTGCGCGACACTAATGGGAAGCTGTTGGAACATACCCCTGACGAGATGTTTCGCCGTGTGGCAAATGCCCTTGGTAGGGATGAGGACGAAGCTGAGAACTTTTACCAATTAATGCGTTCTTGGAAATTCCTGCCTGGAGGCAGGATACTGGCAGGGGTTGGCAGCGGTCACGAAGTAACGTACTTCAACTGCTTTACAATACCCGTCGAGCCTAAAGACCCTAAGAACGGCAGGGACAGCAGGGACGCAATAATGAATACCATAGCTACAATGCTGGAGATTAACTCCCGTGGCGGAGGCGTGGGAATAAACTGGTCAGTTCTAAGACCGCGAGGGTCTTATGTCAAAGGTGTCGGAGGAACATCCTCCGGCTCTGTAAGCTGGATGCTGGCGGCTAATGGCGTAGCAGCGCAGGTAGAGCAGGGCGGAACGCGCAGGGCAGCGCTGATGTTTATGCTTGCCGACTGGCACCCCGACATACTGGAGTTCATCGAGGTGAAGAAAAGCAGGGATAAGATGCAGCACGCCAACCTGTCGGTAGCAGTATCCGATGCTTTCATGGATGCTGTCAAGAATGACCGCATGTGGAACCTAGAGTTTCCTGATATAAGCAATCCCAATTACGACGCCGTATGGGATGGAGATTTAACCAAATGGAAACTTATGGGTTATCCTACAGTTGTTTACAGAGAAATTCCTGCACGCGAGCTTTGGCAGAAGATATGTTATGCCGCATGGGACAACGCCGAGCCTGGCGTTGTATTCCTAGAAAGGTACAACAATGAATACGGCTGTCGGTACAATGCCACGATAATAGCCACGAATCCATGCGGGGAGCTTGGGCTTGAGCCTTACGGCGTTTGCTGTTTAGGGGCGTTGAACCTGGTGGCGTTCTACAGGAAGGTTACGAACGATGTTGACTACAACGAGTTGTTCGACGCTGTTTGCATGGCAGTACGCTTTCTGGACAGGGTAATAGACGTTAACCCCTACTTCCTTGACCAGAACAAAGAGCAAGCTCTGAAGCTGAGGCGTATCGGTCTAGGGACAATGGGGCTGGCTGACCTGCTGATACTCAAGGGCTTGCGGTACGGCTCAGACAAAGCTGTAGAGTTTACCAAAAAGCTATACAAAGAAATCGCTATTGCAGCTTACCGAGCTTCGGCAGCCCTGGCAGAGGAGTTTGGCCCATTCCCCGCTTTCGATGCCGAAAAGTATTTGAAACATTCCACATTCATTAAAAGGCTTCCTGAGATTTGGCAAGACCATATCAAAACTTACGGGCTACGCAACGCCACGCTACTGGCGCAGGCTCCTACGGGGACAACATCAATATTGGCAGGGGTCAGCTCAGGTATCGAACCAAACTTCGCCAAGGAGTACGTGAGGCGCGACCGTGTTGGGGATTTTACTGTTAGGCATTGGCTCGCGGATTATCCTGAGTTTGTATCGGCTCACGAGGTGACGCCCGAAGAACATGTAAAGATGCAATCCGCAGTGCAGTATTATACGGACTCATCCGTTTCCAAAACGGTAAACGCACCAAAGTCTACTACCCCTGAGCAAGTTGAAAAATTGTTTATGATGGCATACGACCAGGGCTGTAAAGGAATAACCTTCTACCGCGACGGCTCTCGCGAAGGTGTCATGGTAACACAAACCTCTAGCAAAGACAAAGCCGAGCGTCCGCCAATCCTCACAGGACTTACCAAGAGGATAGAAACGCCTATGGGAAGGGCTTATATCACCATTAATACCATAGACGGAAAGCCCTTCGAGCTATTCGCTACCATAGGAAAGGCGGGTTCCGATGTTGCGGCTTTTACAGAAGCCATAGCACGGCTAATATCGCTGGCGTTAAGGAGCGGTATAAAAATAGAGGACATTACCAAGCAACTGGTAGGACTTGGCGGGGCTATGTCCGTGGGCTTTGGCAACGGCAAGGTGCTGTCAGTGCCAGACGCTATCGGCAAAGTACTGCATGAAATGGCGTTATCTGGTGTTGCCGTCGCAGACATCTTGGACGTATGCCCGTCCTGCTGCGTTGCCGCCCTTGCCAACAAGGAGGGGTGCCAGTCATGCATAAACTGCGGCTACTCAAAATGCTAGTTAGGGATGGGGACATGAAGGTTACCTT
>ERZ795046.3702-NODE-3702-length-11845-cov-4.088804_pt1 | contig 11845 bp, 8 predicted proteins | sample MGYA00375130_ERZ795046 | MGnify/ENA primary metagenome ERZ795046 (study PRJEB30175, sample SAMN05720202) | activated sludge metagenome | isolation source: anaerobic digester from wastewater treatment plant | place: Japan | collected 2015-05-15 ...
ATTGCCTCGAAGGTGCAGACCAGGTAGGTGTGCCCCGAATCCCCACAGCGATGGATGGGCGTCATCTCGTCGTAGTCCTGGATGTAGGCCAGCTGGGCCATGCCGAGCTGCTTCAGGTTGGACTGACAGGTGCTCTTGCGCGCGTTCTCTCGCGCCCGGGCAAAGACCGGGAAGAGGATCGCCGCCAGGATGGCGATAATCGCGATTACCACGAGCAACTCGATGAGGGTAAAACCCCACTGTTCCCGTCGCGTTTCCATGTGTGTTACCTCCCAAGAGTGCTGCCGGCAGCATTCCTTGGACTGCTTAGGCACGCGCCGCCCAGTCGCCCCATGATAGCACTTGAACGCTCACTGGGTCAACACCTTCCTCAAGGCGCGGTGGTCCACGCGGCCCCTCGAGGCAGGAAGGAATGCGAGGCTGCCGAAGGAGTGGATGATGATGGGCCGGTGGGGCACTGCCCGAACAGAGCGGCCCGGTTCGCGCGGAACGGAAAGGTAGGGACATGGTGAGGATACTCTTTCTTCCGATCCTGTTGGTCTCGGTAAGCATCGCCAACGCGGCGGTGAAGCCCGGCGAGAACATCCTGATCAACGGATCGTTCGACAGTGAGGATCAGGATGGTCTCGCATTCTGGGAAAAGAGTGGGGTCAACGTGAGCTCCAGCCGGACCGGTGGGCCCGGCAAGTCCGGCGTCCTGGTGTTTAGCAACCCGGAAGGCAAGACGGGAGTCCGCTCCACCTGCCGCCAGCACGGCCAGCGGCTCGCACACTGGGTCAACACCTTCCTCAAGGCGCGGTGGTCCACGCGGCCCCTCGAGGCAGGAAGGAATGCGAGGCTGCCGAAGGAGTGGATGATGATGGGCCGGTGGGGCACTGCCCGAACAGAGCGGCCCGGTTCGCGCGGAACGGAAAGGTAGGGACATGGTGAGGATACTCTTTCTTCCGATCCTGTTGGTCTCGGTAAGCATCGCCAACGCGGCGGTGAAGCCCGGCGAGAACATCCTGATCAACGGATCGTTCGACAGTGAGGATCAGGATGGTCTCGCATTCTGGGAAAAGAGTGGGGTCAACGTGAGCTCCAGCCGGACCGGTGGGCCCGGCAAGTCCGGCGTCCTGGTGTTTAGCAACCCGGAAGGCAAGACGGGAGTCCGCTCCACCTGCCGCCAGCACGGCCAGCGGCTCGCAGCCGGCGAGACGTACAAGATGAGCGCCACCATCAAGACGCGGGGCTTCAAGAGCCCCCATTGTGGCATCATCATCCACGATAACGGCTGGTATAAGGAGTACGGCATCCAGTCGTTCCCTGAGAACACCAACGGCTGGCAGCACGTGGAGCAGACCTTCGAGCTAGGGAAGAGCAGCAACGACGTCTACGGAGCCGCCATCTTCGCCATCAACTACGTTGGTGAGATCCAGATCGCCCAGGTCAAGCTGGAAGCCGTCAGCGCGGGGGCCCTCGCCAAGAGTTCGCCGTCGCGGATTCTCACCGAGCAGACGCGGCCCCGGCTCGTGGCGATGCAGCCGCTGCTCAACGCGATTCCCCTTTCCAACCCCAAGCTCACCTTCCATTTCTTCGGCAAGACCGAACGTGCCCTCGGCGAGTATGACTTCGTCAGCACGATTGACGGCAACAAGGTCCGCAAGCAGCGTCTCGCCCCCAAGCGGAATACCCTGGATCTGTCGGGTCTGGCGGCGGGCGATCACCGTCTGGACGTCGCCATCGTTGAGCGTGCGTCGCAGACCGAAGTGTTCCGCATCTCGCACGTGATCACGCTGAAGGAATTCCCCAAGGTGGACACCTCGGCGCACCGGCGACTGAACAACCTCGTGGTCGAAGTGCTGGGAAAGCCGCTGAAGGCAACGGCTGCCCCGCAGCGCTTCGAGTTCAGTACTGTCCGCGATGGCTGGGTCTTCATCAAGGTGGACGCCGCGAAGGCGGATCCGGGGCTGAACGTCCGCGTGGGTACGAATGACACCGTCGTGACGGCCACTACCCCTCGCCTTGAGGCGTTTCGAGAGCTGCCGCGCGGGAACCACAGCCTCACCGTCTCCGGCGCCGCCTCGGGCGGGAAGATCGTGGTGCGCTCCATCGCGGAGGTGTTCAACTACCCGGCCTGCGCCAACAGCCAGGTTCCGCAGAATGGGAAGTACGACTGGGAGTTCCACCGCCGGCACGTCTTCCCGGCTGTGACGACGCTCAACGGCGGCAACGTTCCTGAGGCGAACCGCCCGGAGGTGCGCCGCATGGGGCTCAAGTGGCTGGCGAACGTCGGCACAACCAACCCGAAGGATGCCGCTGATCTCGTCGCGCGGATGTCCCAAAGCCCGGGTATGACCGAGCCGTATTACGACGGCTTCACCGCAGACGAGCAGTTCTTCTCTAGCCCGGCCATCGTGGATTACACCGAGGCCGTGCGGCTCTTGAAGAACCCGGAGAACCGGCTGATCTATACCTGGATCGTCGGGAAGCCCGCGCTGCCTGGTATCCATACCGACTTCATCAGCGCGTCGCTCAATGCCTCGAAGGGTCGTGGCCGTCTTCTCTTCGAGATCTACTGCCACAGCCGCCCCAACGAGCAGGATGCCACCGAGTACCTCAACGACCGGCTCATCGACACGATGAAGCGGCTGGAGGAGTACTACCCGAACGCCCGCGCCGGCACGGGGATGATCCTGGGCAACTTCAACCAAATCCCCATCATCTCCCTCGATGTGAACCCGGAGGTGGACTACAAGTACTACCTGGATATGCAGCTCCACATCATCGCCACCCACCCGCTCTTCAAGGACCTGGCGACGGCAGGCTACTGGGGGAGCTACTACGACGACGAGGAGCTGTATCGCTGGTCCATGCGCCTGCTGCGCCACTACTGTGTCGAGGGCAACACGGAGATGCTCTCGAAGCGCTACGGCTATCGCTACTCCCCCGGGCACCTCAGCAACTGCGACTTCACGGACGGGCTCAAGGGGTGGACGGCGGAACCGGCGGAGGCCATCCAGACCGGTAGCTTTTCCGGCTACGGGAAGGGCAGCCAGGGGCGCTGGGGTGCCCAAGCTGGAACGGGCGACACCTTCTGCGTCTTCAAGCGCGGCGAGCGTCCGGCCACGCTCACCCAGACGGCCACCGGCCTGACTCCGGGCAAGGTCTACACCCTCCAGTTCGTCACCGCCGACTACAAGGATATGGTCGCGCGCAAGGTGGCCCCCAAGAAACACCGCCTGCGCGCTATCCTCGGCGACGGCGCGGAGCTCATTCCGGAGAAGGCCTACGTCTTCGTTGACCAGCGCAACTCCGGAAAGAAGGCCAACGACGGATGGGCTCGGATCAACCTGCACCACGTCCGGTTCCGCGCGACGGCGCCTTCCGTCAAGATCACGTTCACGGACGATGAAGCTGAGCCGGGAACGGAGACCGCGCTCAACTACATCATGCTCAAACCGTACTACGAGGACTAGAAGTACCCCGGTGCTCACGGGCACGCCAGGTGCCCGGAGCACCGACCATCACGAGGTTCGGGGTTGCAGGGGGCTCTCATCCCCTGCAGCCCCGGGCCCCTCTCCATGCTGCACCGAACGCCGCGCACCAGGCCCCCTCGATTGAGCCGCGCCCCGACTCCAAAGGGATCGCACAACACAGGTCGTTGCGTCTGTACTTCTTCATCCGCTTCCGCCCCCATCATCCGCGGCATCGACGGTATCGCCGCCGGCGCGCTCGGCGTGGCCAATCTCCTGTTAGCGTCGGTGGGAGCTTCTGTGCCCAGCGCGGGAACGTCCGGCAGCTGGGTCACGCGCGCGCGGTTTACTGGGCGTCCTGGCCTCATTTCGACTGCGTCTGGCTGCCGTGCGGCACTCTCTCGGGCACTTTCGATCCGGGCGTGCAGGAAACGCTCTGGCCAGGGCGAATCGGACGGGAAGGCTGGCCCGGTGCCATGCGCCGGCGCCCGGAGGAGCAGGAGATGGAGAGAATCAGGCTTGGGGTTATCGGGTGTGGGGGCATGAGCCGCGTTCACCTCGCGACGGCAGGGGGCAAGTCACCGCATACGTCCGAGGCGTTGCGGCCCTTCGCGGAACGCGTGGAGGTATACGCGCTGGCGGATGTCGACCTGGCGCGTGCCGAGGCGCACCGCCAGGCCTATGGTGGCGAGTATGTGACGGATGATCCGGAGCGCCTCTTTAGCGACCCGAACGTGGATGCCGTTCTGATCACCACCTGGCATGACACGCACGCGGCATACTCTCTGCGCGCGCTGGAGTCGGGAAAGCACGTCCTCATCGAGAAGCCGATGGCGATGACGGAGCGGGAGTGTGACGATATCGTGGCCGCCGTAGATCGGACGAAACTGAAGTACATGGTGGCCTTCCGCTGCCGCTTCGGGCGGGGCGCCCTCGATGTGAAGCGAGAGATCCCGCATCCGAAGAACGTGATCGCCCACGCCCGTGTCGCGGGGATCTGGCCAGAGACGAGCTGGGCGCAGGACCCGGTCAAAGGCGGCGGCCAGATCCTCTCTCAGGGGTGCCATATCGTCGATCTGATGTTTTTCCTGGCTGGCTCCGAGCCGGAATCCGTGTATGCCACGGGGGGTGTGTTTCACCACTCCCGCCCGGATGTGATCGATACGATCAACGCCTCGATCCGCTTCAAGAACGGGAGCGTGGGCGCTTTCCTCGGTGGCGACGGCGGCACCGCCAACCTGATGCTGGGCCACCCCCTCCCTTGCGGTTGCCCCTTCTGGGTGATGGCCGTCGATCAGGGGCGCAGCGGGCTCACGATCGACCACGGGCATGACGCGCGCTTCGAGTCGCGCGTGCCCGAGGCGGAGTGGAAGCCTCCCTATGACCAGAAGATCTACTCGCAGGAGCTGGGGCAGGAGCGTGCCAGCGGCCTGCCGGAGATCCTCCCCACGTTCGCACGCTGCATCCTGCGCGATGAGGAGCCTCCCGCCACGGCGGTCGATGGGGCGCGCACGACGCGCTTCATCCTGAAGTGCTTCGAGTCGGCCCGCACGGGGAGAGTGATCCGGTTTGAGTGAACCACGCCTCTCTCGGAAGCTCACATCTCTTGGCCGGGCTTCCGACGAGAGGGCCACGCGGGTGAACGCTTCGATCCCGAAGGGGTCGCATCACGCCATTTGGGGGTATGCGACCCCGTTCGGGGGCGCCGCTACCGCCACGCGGTGGCTTCCCTGGGCCGGCGTGGACCAGGGGCAGGGCGCTGGATCGTCGTTTGACTCCGCTCCTGCCCGGTGCTATAATGGCTCCGAAAAGGGTAGCAGTCAAGATTAGTGGGGAGGCATGGGATGGATGACGAGCGTTGGGACGATCTCGTCGATATGATAGACGAGCGTTTTGGCATTGTGAAGAACGAGAAGACGAACGTCCCCCGAAGGGATGGCTCGCCCGAATGGCATGATGCCGTCATCTTCGAGAAGGGCGGACGGCGCATGAAGCTGGAGCGCATCAGCCGGCCGCGCGTGTTGGATGTGAAGACCTATTATGCCCGCCGCCGTTCTGGCAATGTGCGCGAAGAGGTCACCTACTCGGAGACCGAGCGCACGCACACCGTTCGCCTCTATGAGTGGAACGGCGATTGGGTCGAGGTGGATCTGACGGCGATCTCGCGCTGAACATCGCCTGGCTTGAGGTCGGCAGCGAGGGGGTAGACTGCCCGTGCCGGAGGCGGATCGCGGAGCGGAACGTCCTGGCGGAGGGGAGTCGGAAATGGGTGACGAGAGAGCCGAGCTTGCCGACCAGATCGAGCGCGCCATTGCCAACAAATTGCGGATGTGGGCGATCCACGTCGAGGTGACGGATGAGACGGTTGTGCTCCAGGGCGGCGTGCGCACCTCTCAGGAGTACCACCAGGCGATGGAGGTTGCCCACGAACTGGCGGGCAAGCGCGGGGTAATCGCTGAGATCATCGTTCGCCAGGAGCCAACCACGCACGAATAGCCCGTTCTTCTGCGAAAGGCGTGTTCTGGTAAAGATTCCGGCCCGAGACGGCGTGTCTCGGGCCGGTCGCTATAGGCGGGCGGCTACGGGCTCTGGGTGCCTGCTGTCTCTTCCGCGGGAATACACCGCTTCAAGTACGCCTCGATAAACAGGTCGATCTCGCCATCCATGACGGCCTGGATGTTGCTCGTCTCTGCATCGGTGCGGAGATCTTTGACCATCTGATAGGGCTGGAACACGTAGGAGCGAATCTGGCTGCCCCACTCAATGGCACGCATCTCCCCGCGTATCTCCGCCAGCTTGGCCAGGCGCTCCTGCTCCTGGCGCTCGTAGAGGCGCGCCCGCAGGATCTTCATCGCCATGTCCTTGTTCTTGAGCTGGCTCCGCTCGTTCTGGCACGTGACCACAATCCCGGTGGGCTTGTGGCGGATGCGGATTGCCGTCTCCACCTTCTGCACGTTCTGACCGCCGGCGCCGCTGGAGCGGTAGGTCTCCACCTCGATCTCATCGGGTTGGATGACGATCTCGCTGGTATCAGCGATCTCCGGGAGAACATTCACCGAGGCGAATGAGGTGTGCCGGCGCTTATTGGAATCGAAAGGCGAGATGCGCACCAGGCGGTGGACCCCGCGCTCGCTCTTCAAGTAGCCGTAGGCATAAAGACCGGAGATGACCACCGTGGCGCTCTTGATCCCGGCCACCTCGCCCGGGTTCTCATCGGTGATCTCGGTCTGATAGCCGCGGTGCTCCGCCCAGCGCACGTACATGCGCAGGAGCATCGCCGCCCAATCGCACGATTCCGTGCCTCCCGCGCCAGCGTTGATCTCCAAGATCGCGTTGCTGGCATCGTGCGGGCCACTCAGCAGCGCCTGGAACTCCAGCTCGTCGAACCGCTTCCGGATGGAGAGGATCTCCTGCTGGATGCTCTCGGCAACGCTGTCATCGCCCTCCTCCTGAGCCAGCTCCACGAGGTCGCGCAAGTCGCCCAATCGCGAGCGCAGCTCGTACCAGGGCTCCACAGTCTCCTTCAGGCGGTTCAGCTCCTGCATCTTCTGCTGTGCCGCCTCCGGGTCGTTCCAGAAATCAGGGGCCGATGCCTGCTCCTCTTTCAGTGCAATCGCCGACTCTTTGCCGGCGAAGTCAAAGGCGATCCCCCATTTCGTCGAGCCGCCCGGTGAGCTCGCTAATCTCTTTCTTCAGCTCGTCCAGCAACTAGACTCACCCCCTTTTGCTGCCCATCCGGTGGATGGGCGCGCTGCCTGCCCGGCCGGGCAGGTATCGACCAATTGCATGACCAGAACACGAACCCGGACGGCGATGCCGCCCGGGTCGTGATGTGGGCACACCTGTATGATACCCTATTGTACCCCATCTGCGGCGCTGGCGCAAGTGCCGTGCCGGGTGGGGCCTGCGGCGAGGCGCTCTCTACGCGATCTCCACCACCTGGTGGGTGAGCATCGCGCGGTCCGCCGCGAAGGCGATGAGGTGTCCGGTGAGCGAGTCCTCGATGCGGGTCGTGCTCAGCGAGGTCGACTCCCCGCGCAGGACGCTGACAAAGTCGGCGATCAGGCGCGTATCCCCGCCGCCGTGGCCATCGCCCTTGACATTGATCTCGACGACCTCCTCGGTGTACTCGCCGCCGCGCACCGGGTTGGGCCGGCGGATGATCAGCCGGCCTGCCTCCATATCGCCCTCCAGCTCGCCCTTCGAGCCGATGATATGCAGCGTTCGGCTTGGCCTTGCGGTGGCGCAGAAGAGATCGTGCGACGCCGTCACCCCGTTCGCGAACTCCACCAGAACCGATTGGTGGTCCACCACGTCGTTATCGCAATGCCACACGCAGCGTCCGAACGGGTTGTCGGTTCTCAGCGACTCCAGCTTCTGCTCCTCGGTTGCTGGCATCAGGTGCTCGATGGGCTCCCAGGCATAGGCCCCCCACAGCCCCTGCGTGATGTAGTTGGCGCGGGCGGAGTAAGGGCAAGTCGCCTCAATCTGGCACCCATCCAGGCAGCGCTTGGCCGATCCTGGGGGCGCGTTCTCCGGGCGGAACTGCTTCAGCGACCCGAAGCTCGAAACGCGCACGGCGGGCACGCCGGAAAGATACCAGGCGAGCAGGTCCAGGTCGTGGCTGCACTTGGCGAGGAGTATTGGGTTGGACTCGCGCCGGCGCCAGCGCCCGCGGATGTAGGCCACGGCCATATGGTGATAGCTGACATTCTCCGCCGTGTGCAGCGAGATGATTTCCCCGATGGCGCCGCTCTGGAGCAGCTCCTTCACCTTCACATAGAAGGGGGCGTAGCGGAGGACATGGCAGATCATCACCGTGCGGTTGTATTTCTGCGCGGTCGCGATCAGCTCGCGCACCTCCTCCTCGCGCTGGGCAATCGGCTTCTCCAGGAGCATGTGGTAGCCCGCCTTCAAGAGGGGCATCGCCGAGGCGTAGTGGAGTTGGTCCATCGTGCCGTTAATCACGGCATCGGCGACAGGAGGGCGCGCGGCCAGCTCCTCGTAGGAGGCAAAGCGCATCTCTTCCGGGATGGCGTGCTGGTCGCCGACCGTGCGCCGGCGCAGCTCCCAGGGATCCGCGATGGCCACCACTTTCATCCGATCCGGGTGGTCCAGGGCGTAGCGCGCATACGCCACGGAGCGGTGGCCCGCTCCCACAATCGCAACTGTCACGGGTCGATCTATCACGTTTGCAGCCTTTCAGTACGGTACTACCTCAATACAGGCCATTACAGGCCCGGGGTGCCTGAAGGGATCCGGGACGAAAACGTCGCCGATCCACCCCTTCCCGATAGGGACGTTTCACGCTCGTGGGCCTCCTTCCTGCCGGGTTCTGCCCGCGCCGAGAGGGCGGATCTAGGCCCTTGCGGCGGCGGGATTTGCCTTGACAATGGGGGGAGCCGTCAGTATAATGTCTAGGACCGATATCCTGCCCTTGTGTAGTTTTTGTCGTGGCGGGGAGGCGGAAGGAGACCTCTTTTGAAGCATAGGCACTATTTTCTCGCCATTTTGGCCCTTGTGATCGCTTCGGCGTGGGTGATATTTGGCGGCCAGTACCCCTTCAAGCTGGGTCTGGATCTGAAGGGTGGCATGCGGGTCATTCTCCGTGCTGAGCCGCCCGCCGGGGAGAAGTTGACCCCCGGATTGCTAAATGATGCCAAGAACGTCATCCAGCGACGCGTCGACAACACGGGTGTCGCAGAGCCGCTGGTGCAGACCAAGGGCGGCAACCAGATCATTGTTGAGCTCCCGGATATTCCGGAAGAGAAGAAGCAAGAGGCGCTGGACCAGTTCCAGAAGCTGGCCATGCTGCGCTTTGTCGCTATTCCGGATAAGTATGAAGTCGTTCACGGCGAGCCGACCACCTTCCTGGATAAGGTGACCCGCCAGCAGGTGCCCTCCTCTCAGGTGCTTCAGGAGGGTGAGGTCATCGTCACGGGGAAGGAGTTGCTCCCGGGCAAGGCGCGCGGCAACCTGAGCGTGAACGGCCAGACCGAAGTAGAGTTGCGCTTCAACGCCGAGGGGCGAAAGAAGTTCGCCGACTACACGATGCGCAACGTGAAGAAGTACTTCGGCATCTTCCTGGACGACGAGCCGATCTCCGTGCCGATCGTCGAAGAGCCGATCCCGACGGGCGACGGCGTCATCCGCGGCAGCTTCTCCCTGGAAGAGGCGCAGGACCTGGCCAACCTGTTGAACGCGGGCGCCCTCCCGGTGCCGCTGCGCATCGAGCAGGTGACCGATGTCGGCCCCACGCTGGGTAAGGAGAGCGTCGATAAGTCGCTCGTGGCTGGCTTGATCGGCCTGGCGTTGGTCGCCCTCTTCATGATCGGCTTCTACCGCCTGCCAGGCATCGTGGCGGTGGTGGCACTCCTCTTCTACGCGGCGTTCTCGGCAGCGATCTTCAAGCTGATCCCGGTGACGATGACGCTGCCAGGCATCGCGGGCTTCATCCTGTCGATCGGTATGGCGGTTGATGCCAACATCCTGATCTTCGAGCGCCTGAAGGAGGAGCTCAACGCCGGCAAGACGTTGCGCGCGGCGGTGGACGCGGGCTTCGTGCGAGCGTTCTCGTCGATCTTCGACTCGAACATGTGCTCGGTGATCACCTGTGCCATCCTCTGGAACTTCGGCACGGGCCCGATCCGTGGCTTCGCCCTGACGCTGGCGATCGGTGTCATCGTGAGCATGTTCACCGCCATCACGTGCACGCGCACCATGCTCTACATGCTGGTGCCGACCAGCCTGAGCCACAAGCCGCAGTGGTGGGGCCTTGGCTACACGTGGATGCATCCCCCCGAGGGCACCGTCTGGCGGATCGTGGAGCGCTGGAAGCTCTACTTCGGGATCAGTGGGGCACTGATCTTGACGAGCATCATCTTCATGGGCTTGATGATCGGCAAGGTCGGCTCCCCGGTTCTCCCTGGGATCGACTTCACCGGCGGCAGCTTGATGCAGCTCAAGTATGAGGCGCAAGTCCCGACTGCCGATCAGGTGCGCCAGGCGCTCGCCCCGTCCGGGCGCGAGGAATCGGATGTCACGATCAGTGCCGGGGAGAAGCGCGTCGTGATCCGTGGTAAGCATTTCGCCTCGGATGCGACTCAGGCCGCGGCAGAGCGTGAGCAGATCGAGAAGGCGCTGACCGAAGCGACCGGCAAGTTCAAGGTAGAGGCGTTCGACAACGTGGGCCCGACGATGGGTAAGGATCTGACGAGCCAGGCGCTCAAGGCGATCCTGGTCGCCTCGGTCCTGATCGTCCTCTACCTGTGGTTCCGGTTTACGAGCCTGGACTTCGGGCTGGTGGCGATCACCACCCTGCTCCATGATGCCTTCGTCATTCTGGGCTTCTTCGCCGTCACGGGCTACTTCCTCCACTGGGAAGTGGATAGCCTCTTCGTGACCGCGGTGCTGACGATTATCGGTTACTCGGTCCACGACACCATTGTTGTCTTCGACCGCATCCGAGAGAATCAGCGCCTGAAGGCGCGCGGCGAGCCGTTCGAACTGGTGGCCGACCGGAGCGTGACGCAGACGGTGGTCCGCTCGATCAACACCTCGTTGACGGTGGTCTTCGTGCTGGCTGCCCTGGTCCTCTTTGGTGGGGCCACGATCCGAGAGTTCAATACGGCCATGCTCGTAGGCATCATCGCGGGAGCCTACTCGACGATCTTCTTCGCCTCGCCGCTGCTGACGGTGGCGCGCACTTACGGCGAACGGAGAAAGCAGGCGAGCTCTCGCCGGGTGGAAGAGAAGCCGATGGTTGCCGCCGGTGGTGCGGCACCGCGGCCCAAGCCACTGCCGAAGCCGCAGCCCAAGCCAATCGAGGCCGCGGTCTCGAGCGAGGATGTCTCCGGGCCCGCCGCACCGGCGGCTGGCGGGAGCGTGACCAAGGTGGCCCCGAAGCCACAGCGGAACATTAAGAAGAAGAAACGCCGCTTCTAACCAGGGAGCGAGCGGTTGGTGTGGAAGAGCCTGCGGCCTGGAACGGCCCCAGGCTCTTCCTGTACCTAGCCGAAGTGAGGTGCGAGCAATAGATGGGCGCGGATGCGCCAAGATATGGAAACATGACCCAGGTGATTGAGCCGAGAGTAGAGGACCAGGTACCGGCCACGGCATCAGCAGCGGTGGGGGCCGCCCCCCCGATGGACCCGGCGGTCCTCGCCGGCCTGGAACGGCTGCTGGAGAGGGTGAGCCAGTACAACCCGCAGGTCGACCGCGACCTGGTGCGCGCGGCGGTGGAGCTGGCGCATGCGGCGCATCGGGGGCAGCTTCGCGACTCCGGCGAGCCCTACATCTACCACCCGCTGAAGACCGCTCACATCCTGGCCGACATGGAGATGGATCAGGCATCCATCATCGCCGGCATCCTGCACGACGTGGTGGAGGAT
>ERZ795046.3707-NODE-3707-length-11835-cov-3.347029_pt1 | contig 11835 bp, 14 predicted proteins | sample MGYA00375130_ERZ795046 | MGnify/ENA primary metagenome ERZ795046 (study PRJEB30175, sample SAMN05720202) | activated sludge metagenome | isolation source: anaerobic digester from wastewater treatment plant | place: Japan | collected 2015-05-15 ...
TTCGTTAAAGAAAAATCAAATTTTTGGATAATTATATCTTGCCCAAATTGATATGCTTGTATTTTCTGATAACTCCAACTGTGGTTCAAGAAAACGTGACGCTTTTAGCTTTGTATTTGAAGTGTATAAAAAATCATATATTTTTTACAAAAAAATAGCTTTTTTTGCTAAAATCGATGGATAAAAAATTTTTCAAGTAATTTTTTTTATTATTTGAAAAGTTAAAAATTAGGTTTAATATATATGGCTTTTAATAAAAATATTTTTTAGTTTTGAAAAAAGTCGAGGAACAAACATATGGTAAAAATTCGGTTAAAAAGAACAGGTGGGAAAAATGAGCCTTGTTTCAGAGTTGTTGTGACTGATATTAGAGCGCAAAGAGATGGAAAAGTAATAGAGTATGTTGGATATTATAACCCCATAAAGAAAGAAAGAAAACTTAATATGGACAGGATTGATTACTGGCTAGGAGTGGGAGCTCAACCTACTGAAACAGTTTCTGTAATGATTAAAAAAGAGAAAGAGCAAACGGTAAAGTCATAAAGAAATGCTCTAAAATTTCAAGGAGATGAAACGTGGTTCTGAATAAATTGATGGGATTTTTTGGAAAGAAGGACCTTGAAGAAGGTAAAAATCTGGTAACGCCTTCGAACAATATTGAAGGGATAGATAAAGTATTGTCCGATCTCGAAAATTTTGTTAATTATGTTGTTAGAATTTTAGTTGATAAACCGGATTCTATCAGGACATCTATAGAGAAAAAAGATGATGGTTTAATTATTATTCGTATTAAATGTGAGGAAGATGATATAGGGAAAGTGATAGGTAAGAACGGTAAAACTATAATGGCAATGAGAACCTTAGTTGGTAATGCTGGAGTGAGAGCTGGTATAAAACTTACAGTTGAGCTTGCGGAGCAGAGATAATTGCGTTTCGATATTATTACTATTTTTCCTGAATATTTTGACAGTCCTCTTAAAACAAGTTTAATAGGTAAGGCGCTGTCAAATAAGCTCATTGAAATAAATTTTGTAAATCCGCGGGATTTTACAAATGATAAACATAGAACAGTAGATGATGCTCCTTATGGTGGGGGGCCTGGTATGCTTATGAAGCCGGAGCCAATTTTTAAGGCTGTTGAGAGCGTAAAAACGCCAGATTCAAAAGTTATAGTATTAAGTGCATCTGGCAGGCTTTATCATCAAGAAGATGCATTTTGTTTATGTAAGGAAAAACATTTGATTTTGATTTGTGGGCATTATGAGGGAATTGATGAAAGAGTAAGTATTGGCATCGCTGACTATGAATTTTCTATTGGTGATTATGTTTTGCAAAATGGCAATGCTGCTGCGTTGGTTCTCATAGAAACTATTTCCCGTTTGATACCGGGTGTTATAGGTTTTGAAGAATCATACCGCAAAGAGTCATTTACTGAAAATTTGCTCGAATATCCGCAGTGGACAAGGCCAGAAGATTTTAGAGGAATGAAGGTTCCTGAAGTTTTATTATCAGGGGATCATGCTAAAATCGCAAAATGGCGCAAAGAACAAGCTATATTAAAAACGGCAAAGAATAGGGCAGATATATTTGAAAAATATAAAAAAATAAATAAAAAAAATGGAGAAATAATATGAATATACTGGATAAAATTAATCAGAAAGAATGCACCAGGGCTAAGGCAGATTTTAATATTGGGGATACAATAAGAGTACACACTAAAATTATTGAAGGGGACAGTGAAAGGATTCAAGTATTTTCTGGTGTGGTAATTGCACGTAAAGGTAGTGGGATTAAGGAGACTTTTACTGTGAGAAGGGTTGCTTACGGGCAAGGTATGGAGAAAGTTTTTCCTTTACATTCGCCAAAAATAGACAAAATTGAAGTTGAACGTAGGGGCAAAGTTAGAAGGGCTAAATTGTACTACTTAAAGAGCAAAGTGGGAAAGGATTCAAAAGTAAAAGATTTAACTTTCAATAAAACTGCACAAAAAGAATCTCCTCAGGAAGAAACTAACGAGTAAAAAATAGATTGCATTTTTTTATATGTCTTTTAAGTAAATTTAACTAATACCGATAATTATTCATTTGATTCGAAGATTGTTTCATAAAAGCTATTTTTAGTTGAGAAGAAAGATGTTAGCCTTTTCTTTTGCTTCTTGAAAGGAGGAATTTTTCTAAGGCTTTATCATACGGGAGAGAAGGGTTTATTAGCCAGTAATCAACTTTATATTCCAGACAACCATATTTTATTTTTTTTAGAAAAGCTTCGAACTGATTTTGATATTCATTCCTGATGTACAGAGGATCTGTTTGAATTGAAAGATTTGTTTCGAAATCCTTAAATCTAATAGGTCTATTAAAGTCAAGAGACATTTCCTGTGGGTCTATTAGGTGGAATACAGCCAAATCATGTTTTCTATGCCGCATGTGTTGAAAACAGTCGAGTAGTGAGTCTAAATCTTCGGTATAAAGGTCTGAAATCAGGATGATAAGAGCCCTTCTTCTTATTTTTTCGGCGAGAGAGTGTAAAACATCTATGATATTAGTTTTTCCCTTTGGGGATAGCTCTTTGATAATATCGAATATGACTTTTAGATGCGCTGGATTATTTTTTGCTGGAATATCGTGGGATATTTTTTCATTAAAACACTGGATGCCTACAGCATCACCCTGCTTTATAGCAATTTGAGCCAATGTAGCTGCGATTTTTTTTGCAACAATGATTTTTTTGATATTTTGATTATTTTCGAAGTTCATTGAAGAGCTTGAATCGAGTATAATATGACAACGCATGTTTGTATCTGATTCAAATTCTTTTACATAAAGTCTGTCAGTTCTAGCAAATACTTTCCAATCAAGTCTTGAGATGTCATCCCCCTGAGAATACTTTCTGTATTGAGCGAATTCCACACTTGAACCTTTGTTATGGCTACGGTGAATTCCAGAAAAAGACCCCTCGACAGGGGATCTTGCTCTTAGTATTATTTTTGAGAGTTTTGTGAGGACTTCTGGATCTGTTAACTGGAATGGATTGTTATTGTTGTTTACTTTCATATTCATCAATGAGTCTACGGATTATATCTTCGCTTGTAATATTTTCAGTTTCTGCATGAAAACTAAGTAATATTCTATGAGATAGAACTTCTGGCATTATTGAATTGACGTCTTCCTTTGTAACAAGGTAATTTCCATTTAAGATGGCTCGTGCTTTTGCGCCAAGAATAAGGAATTGGACAGCACGAGGGCCAGCCCCCCAGTTTACGAGCGATTTCAGCCATTTTGGAGCTTCCGGGAGAGGTGGTCTTGTTTCTCTTACTATTCTTACCACATAATCATAGATATGTTCTGGGACAGGTATTTTTTTTATTAGTTCCTGGTATTCAATTAATTCTTCTGAGCTTATTATGTGTTTAATGTTATTTACAAGTGGAGAAGGATTACTTTTTGCTATCATTAGTTCATGTTCTTTATCTGGATAATTCACTTTTATGAAAAACATAAATCTGTCGAGTTGTGCTTCTGGCAAAGGGTAAGTTCCTTCTTGCTCAATTGGATTTTGAGTTGCAAGAACGAAGAATGGTTTTACAAGTTCGTAAGTTTTGCCTGCAACAGTTATTGATTTTTCTTGCATTGCTTGAAGAAGTGCGGCTTGTGTTTTAGGAGGAGTTCTGTTAATTTCATCAGCCAGAATAACATTTGCAAAAACGGGACCTTTTATAAATTGTAAAAAACGTTTTCCTTCATTATAATCTTCTTGAAGAATTTCTGTTCCTATAATATCGGAAGGCATCAGATCTGGAGTAAACTGAATTCTGCTGAATGATAGATTCATTGTTTTTGCGATTGTATTTATAGTTAATGTTTTTGCAAGCCCTGGTACGCCCATAAGGAGAGCATGTCCACCGGAAAATATGCAAATAAGGATTTTCTCTATCACGTCATCCTGACCATAAATTACTTTTGCTATTTCATTCTTTAATTTTGAGTAATTATCCCTGATTTTATTTATTTTTTCTACGTCGCTCTGAGTGATTTCATTTTCTACTTTTTTTTCATTCATGATTAGTTCCATCTTTAGATTTTTTAATAAAATAAGTCATTGGATTTCAATTGGTTATTTATTTTTATCTTGCAAAATATATACTGGTAATGATTAAAAGCCAAAAAAATATAATAATTTTTTCTTCTATATTTGATTTATTCTAAATATTGAGTATAATATATGCTCTTTTTTATTGATTGTGATAAAAAGGCTTGTTATTCTGCTCGGGTGGCGGAATTGGCAGACGCGCATGTTTGAGGGGCATGTGCCGCAAGGCGTGGGGGTTCGAGTCCCCCCTCGAGCACCATTATACTTTGGTTGTTTGATCATATCAAGTAAAAAAAAGTTGAATTTTTTTTAAAAATAGCCTTGAATAGTTTGATTTATGGGCAATATTATCTGCCCGTTTTGTCTTTTCAGTGATTTTTGAGATCTCTGATATTGGCAGACCGGTGCCCACATAGCTCAGCAGGTAGAGCACGTCCTTGGTAAGGACGAGGTCACCGGTTCAAATCCGGTTGTGGGCTCCAGAGTTAGTTGGAGTTCCTGATAAATTTTAAGGTATTATTAAAGAATTAAAAAAATAAATAAGCCCTTGAGAAGGGCGGAAAATCGCGGAGGTAAAAATGGCAAAGGAAAAATTTGAACGAAGTAAACCGCATGTGAACGTGGGAACAATTGGGCACGTTGACCACGGTAAGACGACACTAACAGCTGCAATTACAAAAGTTCAAGCTGGAAAGGGCTTAGCTACATTTGTCAGCTACGATCAGGTTGCAAAGGCATCAGAATCTCAGGGGCGTCGTGATGCGACTAAGATTCTTACAATAGCTACTTCTCATGTTGAGTATCAGAGTGAAAAGAGACATTATGCGCACGTTGACTGCCCTGGACATGCAGACTATGTAAAAAACATGATTACCGGTGCGGCACAAATGGATGGTGCTATACTTGTGGTTAGTGCTGTTGATGGTCCAATGCCACAGACAAGAGAGCATATACTTCTTGCTCGTCAGGTTGGTGTTCCTGCAATAGTTGTTTTTTTGAATAAAGTTGATTTAGTTGATGATAAGGAGCTTTTGGGACTTGTTGAAATGGAGATAAGAGATCTCCTCAACAAATATGGTTTTCCTGGTGATACAACTCCTATTGTTTATGGTTCAGCACTAAAAGCATTGCAGGCTCCTGATTCAAATCATCCAGATGCCAAGTGCATACAGGAATTGATGGATGCCATTGATTCTCACATACCAGAACCTGTTCGTGATATAGATCAACCGTTCCTTCTTTCTGTCGAAGATGTATTCTCAATTGAAGGGCGTGGAACTGTTGTTACAGGTAGGATTGAGCGAGGCAGAGTAAAGGTTGGAGACGAAGTTGAAATTGTTGGTTTGAGACCAACAACGAAGACAACCGTTACTGGCGTTGAAATGTTCCGTAAGGAATTGCAGGAAGGAATTGCAGGAGATAACGTTGGTTGCTTACTCAGAGGAACGAAGAAGGAAGATGTAGAAAGAGGTCAGGTTCTTTGTAAACCAGGTTCTATTACTCCACATAAAAAATTCAAGGCAGAAATTTATGTATTGAGTAAAGAAGAAGGAGGTCGTCATACTCCATTCTTTACCAATTATCGTCCGCAGTTTTATTTCAGAACTACTGACGTTACCGGTACAATTACTTTGCCGGAAGGCGTAGAAATGGTAATGCCTGGAGATAACACCTCTATTACTGTAGAACTTATTACTCCGATTGCGATGGAAAAGACAATGAGATTTGCTATAAGAGAAGGTGGAAGAACTGTTGCATCAGGTAGGGTATCTGAAATTATTGAGTAAAAAGGATTTATTACTTTTAAAATATGACAGAGAGCTACTATGCTATAAAGCTCTCTGTTTTTTGATTAAATAAAAAAAATGGAGAACTTGAGATGCCTCGTGAGACGATAACGCTGGCTTGCACGGAGTGTAAAAGGCGTAACTATATGACAACTAAAGATAAACGCAAGACTCCGGGGCGCCTTGAAAAAAAGAAATATTGTCGTTTTGACCGCAAACATACGATTCACCGTGAGGTGAAATAGACGTAGGTGAGTAGCTCAGATGGAAGAGCGGCGGTCTCCAAAACCGCAGGTCGCAGGTTCGAACCCTGTCTCACCTGCCATAACAATAAGTAAGACTGGGTTCATTTTAAGATAAGGAAATTAGATGAACAAATGGATGAGCAAAGCGAGAGCTTTTATAAATGACACGATTGTTGAGTTAAAAAAGTGTTCCTGGCCACAGCGCGAGGAACTATATGAATCCACAATACTTGTGATAGTAACTGTTTTGTTTTTAGCGTTGTTTGTTGCTCTCGTAGATGCTGTTAGTGGTTTTGCAATAAAATGGCTTACAACATTATAAAGCGGGTTATATATTATGACAGATAATAAAACAGGGCGCTGGTATGTTGTTCATACTATATCAGGGCAGGAATATAAAGTAAAGGATTCCATAGAGAAGCGTATTGCTTCCGGGGAATGTCCTGCTGTATACGAAGTATTGATCCCGACTGAAAAAATATCGGAAGTGAAACAGGGGAAAAAGACGACATCTTCGAGAAAATACTATCCCGGTTATGTTCTTGTTCGTATGGATCTTATGAAAGATGGGAAAATAGATGAGGCTGCTTTTTACTCTGTAAAACATACTCAGGGAGTGCTTGGCTTCATAGGGAGTGGAAATAATCCAATAACTTTAACGCCGGAGGAAGAGCGTGATATGATGGGGCGGATTCGGGAGGGCGAAGATAAGGTTCAGCCCAAAATAGACTTTGAGGTTGGCGAGACTGTAAAGATTCGTGATGGGGCGTTTGAAAATTTTGAAGGTACGATAGAAGAAATAGATACAGAAAGAGGGAAACTCAAAATTCTTGTATCAATATTTGGTAGATCTACACCAGTAGAATTAGAATATTGGCAGGTGGAGCGGGAACTTTAAGTTTCCTTAGCTTTAATATTAAAATATTGTTAATGTTTCACAGGTCGCGGGAGATGAAGCCTGCTCATCGGACCGAAACCTGATGGAAGGAGAAAAATAATGGCAAAAAAAGTAGTCGCTCAAATTAGGTTACAGATTCCGGCTGGTGCGGCAAATCCAGCGCCACCGGTTGGTCCTGCTTTAGGACAAGCTGGTGTAAATATAATGGAGTTCTGTAAAAAATTCAATGCGGCGACCCAGTCGCAGTCCGGAATGATAATTCCTGTGATAATAACTGTTTATCATGATAGATCATTCACTTTTATTACAAAGACGCCTCCAGCACCTGTGCTTATTAAAAAGGCCGCAAATCTGGCGAGTGGGGCAAAAACGCCTGGTAGAGAAAAAGTTGGTTCTATAACAATGGCACAGGCGGAAGAAATAGCTAAACTCAAGATGAAAGATTTGAACGCCAGATCTCTTGATGCTGCTGTAAAAATGATAGTTGGAACTGCCCGTAGTATGGGTATAGAGGTGAAATGATGTCTGAGAGAAGCAAATTATATAAAGCGAGGTTTTCAAAAGTTAACGCGGAAAAGAAATATTCTCTTTCTGAAGCAATAAAGCTTTTGAAAGACCTCCCAAAGCCGAAATTTGATGAAACTGTTGATATTGTATTTAGGTTGGGAATAGATCCAAAACAAAGTGATCAGACAGTTAGAGGAGCCGTCTCTCTACCTAAAGGAACAGGAAAAAAAGTAAGAGTGGCTGTTATTGCAGAGGCAGACAAGGCAAATGATGCTAAATCTGCAGGGGCTGATTTTGTTGGAATGGAAGACATGATAGAAAAAATCAAAGGAGGATGGCTTGATTTTGATGTCTTAATTGCAACTCCATCAGCAATGAATCAGGTTAGAACTCTTGGTAAAGTTCTTGGTCCAAAAGGTCTTATGCCAAATCCTAAAACAGGTACAGTCACTGACCAGATTGCTAATGCTGTAAAGGAAGCTAAAGCTGGAAGGGTTGAATTTAGAGCTGATAAAGGGGCTTGTGTTCATGTTCCTGTTGGTAAATTATCCTTTACTGTAGATGATCTTCTGGAAAACATTAAGGCTGTAATAGCTGCTCTTATTAGAGCTAAACCTGCAACTTTTAAAGGGGTATACCTTTTAAGCGCTTCTATTTCAGCTACTATGAGTCCGGGATTAAAGCTTGATATAAATGAAATTTCAACTATGAAGGTGTGATAATGAGAGCTGAAAAAAAAGTAATGATAGAAGAAATAGGAAAGGCTCTCACACAGTCAAAATATGTAATATTTGTAAGTTACAAAGGTATGACTGTGAAGGATTTTTCTGATATCCGTGGTGAGCTTGCTAAAAATAGTTCAAAATGCAGAGTCTTTAAAAACAGATTAATCAGGAAAGCAGCTGAATTAGAAGGTATAAAAAGTCTATCTGAACTCGTCCTCAAAGAGGATACTGCTTTGATAACTGGAGAAGGTGATGTTGGTGTTGTGGCAAAGGTTCTTGCTGATTTCGCAAAAACTAATAACAAATTTAATCCAAAGTTTGGATTTCTTGATGGAGCAGTCATAAGCGCAGCAGATGTTATGGAGATATCAAAACTGCCTTCAAAAGATATTTTGAGGGCTCAGTTATTGGGACTCTTGCAGGCTCCATCACGGAATTTGGCGTCAATACTTTATGCTAAGTTGAGCCAGGTAGTGAATGTGCTAAATAATTATAAAGAAGAAAAAGAAAAAAATACAAAATAAAAAATAAATAACAAAACAAAAAATTGGAGGCAAAAAAATGTCAGAAGAAAAAAAAGTCGAAGTATCACAGGAAATGGATAAATTCATCTCCTATATCGAGAATCTTACAGTGCTTGAACTTTCAAAACTTATAAAAGCTCTTGAAGAAAGACTTGGCGTCACAGCAGCAGCGCCTGTAGCAGTAGCGGCAGCACCAGCAGCAGCTGCGGCGGCACCAGCAGCGGAAGAAAAAACAGAATTCAACGTAATTCTCACTTCTTTTGGAGATAACAAAATTAATGTGATAAAAGAAGTAAGAGCTATTACTGGGCTTGGTTTAAAGGATGCAAAAGATCTTGTTGAAGCATTACCAAAGCCAATAAAAGAAGGAGTAGCTAAGGAAGAAGCTGAAAAAATCAAAAAACAATTAGAAACAGCTGGAGCAAAAGTAGAGCTTAAGTGAGTTGTTTTAAAATTAAAAAGATTTTATGGACGGACGGCGCTTCAGGATAGTCGTCCGCCCTGATCTTTTTTATTTTTAATGTCCTGAAATACAGTCTGTATTTTAAATAATAAAAAAAAAGAGGGCTTTGTTCATGGCAGAGCGAATTAATTTTGGCAGGTTAAATGAAGTTCTTGAAATGCCTGATTTAATCGGTATTCAAGTTGATTCATTCAAGGATTTCTTACAACTAAATGTAAAACCCCAGGAAAGAAAGAATAGTGGGCTCCAAGCAATATTTAAAGAAATTTTTCCAATAGAAAGTTTTGATCAGCAGATTAGTGTGGATTTTATTTCATACAGGCTTTCAGAGCCCAAAATGGATCCTATAGACTGCGTTAAGGATGGAGAAACATACGGATCAGGGTTATATGTTACTTTAGCCCTCAATATAAAGGGTAAAAAAATAGAAGAAGAAGTTTATTTCGGTGATTTTCCGATGATGACTGAACGTGGTAGTTTCATCATCAATGGGGCTGAAAGAGTGATAGTAAGCCAACTTCATCGTTCTCCTGGAATATGCTTTGAGAGAACAAGACATTCCAGCGGTAAGGCGATTTACTCCTTCAGAATTATTCCTGATAGAGGTTCCTGGTTAGAAGTGCAGTTTGATATCAATGACCTGATTTTCATATATCTCGATAAAAAACGTCGTAGAAGAAAATTCCTGATTACTACTTTCTTGAGAGCTATAGGATATGATACTACAAAAGAGCTTGTCTCGTCTGTTTATGAAACAAAGGATTACTCTGTATCTGAATTACTTAAAAAAACTGATGAAGAATTAAAAAGGCTTTACCTGGTAGATTTTGAATCCATTAATAAAGTTGATATTTTAGAAATATTACAACCATATGAACCTTTAACTGCAAAAAAAATAAAGAAAATAGCTGAATTTAAAGTAGATAAACTGACAATTTCAAAAGTAGAAGAGGGAATGGAAGCATTTATGTATTGTCTTAGTAAAGATAATACAACTTCAGAAGAAGAAGCTCTAAAAGAAGTTTACAGAAGAATGCGTCCTGGCGACCCTCCAAGCCTTCAAAATGCAAAAATACTGGTGAAAAGGCTTTTCTTTGATGAAAAAAGATATGATCTTGGCGAGGTTGGTCGTTTTAAGTTAAATCAGCGTTTAGGCCATAACCTGCCAACCTCTATGAGAGTACTCGATAAAAGAGACTTAATGGAGGCAACAAAATATCTGATAAAGCTCAGGGCATCAATGGGACAACCCGATGATATTGACCACCTTGGTAGCAGAAGAATAAGAACAGTAGGGGAACTGGTTCAAAACCAGTGTAGAGTAGGTCTTTTAAGAGTCGAAAGATATATTAGAGAAAAGATGACACTTCTTGGGACGGATGAAGCTTCCGTTACTCCAACAAAACTTGTTAATCCCAAGTCATTTATGACTGTAGTAAAGGACTTCTTCGCAAGAAATCAACTTTCACAATTTATGGACCAGACAAATCCTCTCGCAGAAACAACTAACAAAAGAAGGCTTAGTGCATTGGGTCCTGGAGGGTTAAACAGAGAGCGAGCAGGGTTTGAGGTTCGAGACGTTCACACAAGTCATTATGGAAGAGTTTGTCCGATAGAAACACCTGAAGGACCTAACATCGGTCTAATTTCTTCTCTATCTCTATATGCTCGTTGCAATAAGTTTGGATTTATTGAAACTCCATATAGAAAAGTAAAAAATGGTATTGTAACAAATGAAATAGATTACTTGACAGCTGACGAAGAAGAAAACTTTGTTATAGCCCAGGCAAATGCTCCCTTAAATATGAGGGATGAAAATGGTAAGTTAGTAGATCCCAAAAAAAAGGAAAATGAATTTTTAAATCCAATGGTAATGGCAAGATATAAAGGCGATTCCTCTGAAATGCCAGCTTCAAAAATTCAATATATGGACGCATCACCCAAACAGCTTGTAAGTGCGGCCGCAGCATTGGTGCCATTTCTTGAACATAATGACGCAAACCGCGCATTGATGGGTGCAAATATGCAACGTCAGGCTGTCCCACTTATGAAAACCGAAGCCCCTATCATTGGTACAGGAATTGAGAAAAAAATAGCGATGGACTCAAGAAGCGTTCTTGTGTCCGATGTTGCAGGAGAAGTAGTAAGTGTGACAGGCGATAAAATTGTGATAGCTCCAAAAGATGGAGATTTTGAACACGTTTATACTCTTAAAAAATTCCTTCGAACAAATAATGGAACATCCATTAATCAACGTCCTATTGTTGTAAAAGGGCAAAAAGTCAAGAAAGGACAGGTAATCGCAGACTCCTCTTCCACTGAATCCGGCGAACTTGCTCTCGGAAAAAATGTACTTGTAGCTTTTATGCCATGGTGTGGATATAACTTCGAGGATGCTATAGTTATAAGTGAAAAACTCGTTAAAGAGGATGTATTTACCAGTATTCATATAGATGAATTCGAAATCACAGCAAGAGACACCAAGCTCGGACCAGAAGAAATTACAAGAGATATCCCAAACGTCAGCGAAGAAGCACTGCGGAATCTTGGGCAAGACGGAATTGTTCGACTTGGAGCAGAAGTAAAGCCAGGAGATA
>ERZ795046.3708-NODE-3708-length-11831-cov-17.045431_pt1 | contig 11831 bp, 11 predicted proteins | sample MGYA00375130_ERZ795046 | MGnify/ENA primary metagenome ERZ795046 (study PRJEB30175, sample SAMN05720202) | activated sludge metagenome | isolation source: anaerobic digester from wastewater treatment plant | place: Japan | collected 2015-05-15 ...
GCGCCTACCTGCACCACCTGGAGCGCTGCGGCGAGATGCTGGCGCCGATGCTGGCGTCGATCCACAACCTGCACTACTACCTGCAGCTCATGCACGAGGTCCGCGCGGCGCTGGACGCCGGGGCGTTCAGCGCCTTCCGCCAGCGCTTTGCCGCCGACCGCGCGCGCGGCGTCTGACGCCGGCTGGCACGCACGCGACTGCCCGGGCGCCGCGCCGCCCCTATGCTGTCGCGTTCCATCCACCCCACCCGATTCACCCGGAGCCCGCGCCATGAAAACCCGCATCACCGAACTCTTCGGCATCCAGCACCCCATCATCCAGGGCGGCATGCACTACGTCGGCTTTGCCGAACTGGCCGCCGCCGTGTCCAACGCCGGCGGCCTGGGCCTCATCACCGGCCTGACGCAAAAGACCCCCGAGCTGCTGGCGCGCGAGATCGCGCGTTGCCGCGCCATGACCGACAAGCCCTTCGGCGTCAACCTCACCTTTCTGCCCACCGTCAGCTCGCCCGACTACCCGGGCTACATCCGCGCCATCATCGAAGGCGGCGTCAAGGCCGTGGAGACCGCCGGCAACAACCCGCAGCAATGGCTGCCGCTGCTGAAAGAGCACGGCATCAAGGTGATCCACAAATGCACCTCGGTGCGCCACGCGCTGAAGGCCGAGGCGATCGGCTGCGACGCCGTCAGCGTGGACGGCTTCGAGTGCGGCGGCCACCCGGGCGAGGACGACGTGCCCAACTTCATCCTGCTGCCGCGCGCGGCCGAGGAGCTGAAGATCCCCTTCATCGCCTCGGGCGGCATGGCCGACGGGCGTTCGCTGGTGGCGGCCATGGCGCTGGGCGCCGAGGGCATGAACATGGGCACGCGCTTCATCGCCACCCAGGAGGCGCCGGTGCACGAGCACGTCAAGCAGGCCATCGTGGCCGCCAGCGAACTGGACACGCGCCTGGTGATGCGCCCGCTGCGCAACACCGAGCGCGTGCTGAACAACGCCGCCGTCGAGCGCCTGCTGGCCAAGGAAAAGGAGCTGGGCACCAACCTGAAGTTCGAGGACATCATCGAGCAGGTGGCCGGCGTCTATCCGCGCATCATGCAGAACGGCGACATGGACGCCGGCGCCTGGAGCTGCGGCATGGTGGCCGGCCTGATCCACGACGTGCCGACGGTGAAGGCGCTGATCGACCGCATCATGGCCGAGGCCGAGGCGCTGATCACGCAGCGGCTGGCCGGTCTGCTGCGCTGACCCAGCGCGCAACGGCTGCCGCCGGCAGGCCGGGATTTCGGCTTCAATCGATTCCTGTCGCGCCTGCAGCAAGCGCGAGCAGCTATTAAATAAATAGCGAACAGGGGCATCACACACACGGCGTGCCCTGCGCGGCCGAGCGCCCCGACGTGCCGCAGGCCGGGCAGAAGCGGGAAAACGTGCTCTTGCGCGCCTGGCAGTGGCCGCAGTGGTCGAACAGGCCGATGCCGCAGTGCGGGCAGAAGTCGGTCCGCCCGTCCTTCAGGTCCACCGCGCGCTCGCAGCCCGGGCACACGCCCTTGGCCAGGCGCGCCAGCGCGGTGTCGTAGCCCAGTTCGGCGCGGCGCTGCGCATCGGGCTGCGCCTCGGCGGCGTGCTGGCGCTCCAGGTAGCGCTGCAAGGCCACGATGGCCCAGCGCCCCACCAGCACGGTGGCGACGATGCCCACGATGTAGCGCACGTAGCCGCCGTAGCTGGGCAGGTAGGGCACCAGCTCGACAAAGAAGGCGAACAGCGCGAACCCGATGAAGCCCCAGACAAAGGGCCACCAGGTGCTGCGCCGCTTCCTGGCGAACAGCCAGCCGGCCAGCAGCAGCAGGGGCAGCGTGAGCGCCAGCCGGTAGCCGAACACCCGCAGCTCCTGCACCCGCACCGCCTGGGCATGGGCGCCCCGGGCGTTGCGCTCCATGTCCGACAGCGTGCGGCGCGCCTGCTCGACCGACTGGCGCGCGTCCAGCAGCGTCTGCTGCTGGCGCTCGACTTCGGCGCGGGCGGCGCGCTCGCGCGCCTGCAGCTCGTCCAGCGCGCGGGTGCGGGCAATCACCTCGGGGTCCTGCTCGGCGCGCTCGGTGGCGCGGCGGGTGGCGATCCAGTTGGCGAAGCCCTGGCGCTGGGTGCCGACGTCGGCCTGCGCCACCTGCAGCTTCAGGCGCGCCTGCTCGAGCGCGTCGGAGCGGTCCTGCGCCTGGCGCTCGCCGGCCTGGATGGTGTCGCGCGCGGCCTGGGCCGCCGCGCGGTCCATGAAGTCGTCCAGCGCCAGCCGGTGCTCGACCCGTGGCAGATCGCCCACCACGGTGCTGCCCAAGCCAATCAGGAAACTGGCGAACACCAGGGCCACCAGCCACAGGCCGCGCTGAAACCACTTCTCCGACAGGCGCAGGGCTTTGCTCATGGGGATTCTGGATCAAATGGGGCTCTGGCGCCTACAGGGCAAGCGCCAACAGCTATGTAATATATAGCACCCTCAGAGCGCGAAAGCGTACTCGATGGTGATCGGCGCGTGGTCGCTGAACTTCTCGTCCTTGTAGACCGCCGCCGCGCGCGCCCGCGGCCCGATGGCCGGCGTCGCCAGGTGGTAGTCCAGCCGCCAGCCCACGTTCTTGGCGTAGGCCTGGCCGCGGTTGCTCCACCAGGTGTAGGACTCGCCGGTGGTGTCGGGGTGCAGGTGGCGGTAGACGTCCACCAGGCCCAGCTCGTCCAGCACCTGGGTCATCCAGGCGCGCTCCTCGGGCAGGAAGCCGCTGTTCTTCTGGTTGCTCTTCCAGTTCTTCAGGTCGATCTCCTGGTGCGCGATGTTGACGTCGCCGCACAGGATGAACTCGCGCTCGGCCGCCAGGCGCTGCAGCACCGGGTAGAACTCGGCCAGGAAGCGGAACTTGGCCTGCTGCCGCTCGGGCCCCGATGAACCGCTGGGAAAGTAGGCGCTGATGACCGAGAACTTGCGCCGCGGGGTGTCGAAGCGCGCCTCCAGAAAGCGGCCCTCGGCGTCGAACTCGTCCGAGCCGTAGCCGGCCAGCACCGCGCTCGGCTCATGGCGGGTGTAGACGCCCACGCCCGAGTAGCCCTTTTTCTCGGCCAGGTGAAAGTAGCCCCGCAGGCCCGCCAGCTGCTCGAAGCGGCCGGCCAGGTCGGGGTGCTGGGCCTTGATTTCCTGCACGCAAATACAATCCGGCGCGTGCGACTCCAGCCAGGCGGGCACGCCCTTGGTGACCGCGGAACGGATGCCATTGAGATTGAGGCTGGTGAGCTTGAACAAGGAATGGACCCCCATGAGCGACACATTGCCAAGCCCTGACGATCAGGGCCGGCTGGCGCAGGATTTCGTGCAGTTCGCCATCGAAAGCGGCGTGCTGCGCTTTGGCGAATTCAAGACCAAGGCCGGGCGCGTGTCGCCCTATTTCTTCAATGCCGGCCTGTTCGACGATGGCGCCAAGCTGGGCCGGCTGGCGCAATTCTATGCGCGCGCCCTGCTGGCCTCGGGCATCGAGTTCGACGTCCTCTTCGGCCCCGCCTACAAGGGCATCCCGCTGGGCGCGGCGGTGGCGGTCGAGCTGGCGCGGCTGGGCGTCAACAAGCCGTTCGCCTACAACCGCAAGGAGGCCAAGGACCACGGCGAAGGCGGCACGCTGGTGGGCGCGCCGCTCAAGGGGCGGGTGCTGATCGTCGACGACGTGATCTCGGCCGGCACGGCGGTGCGCGAATCGATCGCCCTCATCCAGGCCGCCGGCGCGACACCGCACGCCGTGGCCATCGCGCTCGACCGCCAGGAAATGGCGACTGAAAACGGCCAGGACGTGCCCTGGTCGGCCGTGCAGTACGTGCGCGACACGCTGGGCCTGAAGGTGTGCGCCATCGCCACCCTGTCACACTTGCTGCAACATTTGTCACATACTGAGCACTTCTCGGCCCATTTCGGCGCCGTGTCGGCTTATCGGGCACGATACGGCGTTGAGCAGACGACATGAACGCCTCGCCCTCGCACACCCGCCGCCCCGTCGCCCCGCGCGCGCCGGGGCGCTGGTGTGCGCTGGCGGCGTGCGCCCTGCTGTGGGGCACCACGGGCGCGCTGGCGCAGGGCAGCGGCACGCCGGCGCCCGGCGGCATCTACACCTGCATTGACGCCCACGGGCGGCGCCTGACCTCCGACCGCCCCATCCCGGCCTGCATCGACCGCGAACAACGCGAGCTCAACCGCGACGGCACCGTCCGCCGCATCATCCCGCCCACCCTCACCGCCACCGAGCGCGAGGCCCATGAGGCGCGCGAGCGCGAGGCGGCGCTCAAACGCCAGCGTGAGCGCGACATCCAGCGCCGCGACCAGGCGCTGATCACTCGCTACCCCGACAAGGCCGCGCACGACGCCGGTCGCGCCGAGGAGTTGGCGCAGACGCAGATCGTCATCCAGGCGGCCGAGCACCGCATCACCGAACTGGGCCACGAACGCAAGGCGCTGGACGACGAGATGGAGTTCTACGCCGGCAACCCGGCCAAGGCCCCGGCCAAGCTGCGTCGCGCGCTGACCGACAACGCCGAGGCGGTGGCCACCCAGCGCCGCGCCATCGCCGCGCAGCACGACGAGCAGCGCCGCATCCACGCCCGCTTCGACGCCGAGGCGCTGCGCCTGCAACCGCTGTGGGCGGCCCGGCCGGGCGACGCGCCCAGGCGCTGATTTCAACCCAAAACCGCCTCGGCGCCCGACCAGACTGCGCCAGCAGCTATCCTTACGATAGCTATTTCAGGCACCCAGACGCGCCCGCAGCAACTCGCTGGCCTGCTGCGGGTTGGCCTTGCCACGGCTGGCCTTCATCACCTGGCCGACCAGGGCGTTGAAGGCCTTGTCCTTGCCGGCCTTGAACTGCGCCACGTTGTCGGGGTTGGCGGCGATGACCTCGTCGACGATCTGCTCCAGCGCGCCGGTGTCATTCATCTGCTTGAGGCCCTTGGCCTCGATCACCGCGTCCACCCCGGCGCCTTCGCCCGTCCACAGCGCCTCGAACACCTGGCGCGCGGCGGCGTTGCTGATGGTGCCGTCCTGGATGCGGCCGATCAGCTGCGCCAGCTGCGCCGCCGACACCCGCGCCGCCTCGATGCCGATCTCCTCGGCGTTCAGCCGGCGCGACAGCTCGCCCATGATCCAGTTGCTGGCCAGCTTGGGCTGGCCGCTGGCGGCGGCCGCCTGCTCGAAGTAGGCCGCCATGGCCGGTGTCTGCGTCAGCGTCACGGCGTCGTATTCGGGCAGCTGGTAGCCGGTCACGAAGCGCTCCGCCATCTGGCGCGGCAATTCGGGCATTTGCGCGCGTTCCTGCTCGATCCATTGCTCTGAAATACAGAGCGGCGGCAGGTCCGGGTCGGGGAAGTAGCGGTAGTCAGCCGAATCTTCCTTAGTGCGCATGGCGCGGGTTTCGCCGCTGTCGGGGTCGAACAGCACGGTGGCCTGCTGGATGGCGTGGCCGTCTTCCAGCTGCTCGATCTGCCAGCGGATCTCGTAGTCGATCGCCTGCTGCATGAACTTGAAGCTGTTCAGGTTCTTGATCTCGCGCCGCGTGCCCAGCGGCTGGCCGGGCTTGCGCACGCTGACGTTGGCGTCGCAGCGAAAGCTCCCTTCCTGCATGTTGCCGTCGCACACGCCGATCCAGGTGACGATCTTGTGCAGCTCCTTCGCGTAGGCCACGGCCTCGGCGCTGCTGCGCATGTCGGGCTCGGTGACGATCTCCAGCAGCGGCGTGCCGGCGCGGTTCAAATCGATCCCGCTCATGCCGTGGAAGTCCTCGTGCAGCGACTTGCCGGCGTCTTCTTCCAGGTGGGCGCGCACCAGGCGCACGGTCTTCTTCTCGTCGCCGACGAAGAACGACACCTCGCCGCCCTGCACCACCGGCTGCTCGAACTGGCTGATCTGGTAGCCCTTGGGCAGGTCGGGATAGAAGTAGTTCTTGCGGTCGAACACGCTGCGCGACGCGATGCGCGAGCCCAGCGCCAGGCCCAGCCGGATGGCGCAGCGCACGGCCTCGCGGTTCATCACCGGCAGCGTGCCGGGCAGCGCCAGGTCGACCGCGCTGGCCTGGGTGTTGGGCGCGGCGCCAAAGGCGGTGGCGGCGCGGCTGAACAGCTTGCTTTTGGTCTGCAACTGGGCGTGCGTCTCGAAGCCGATGACGACCTCGTAGCCCTGAATCAATGTGCTCATGGTGTGTGTGGCCCCTCGTCAGTACCCTTGGGGCTTGCGGGTGTGCCAGTCGCTGGCCTGCTGCAGGCGGTGCGCCACGTTCAGCAGGCGGCCTTCCCGCAGGTAGTTGCCGATCAGCTGCAAGCCGACCGGCAGCCCGCCGGCGCCAAAGCCGGCCGGCACGCTCATGGCCGGCAGGCCGGCCATCGAGGCGGTCAGCGTGTAGATGTCGGCCAGGTAGGCCGCCACCGGATCGGCGCTGTGCGTGCCCAGCGGCCAGGCCACGCCGGGCGACACCGGGCCGGCGATGACATCGCACTCGCCGAAGGCGCGCTGCAGGTCGTCGGCGATCATGCGGCGCAGCTTCTGCGCCTGCACGTAGTAGGCGTCGTAGTAGCCATGCGACAGCACGTAGGTGCCGATGACGATGCGGCGCTGCACTTCCTCGCCAAAGCCCTGGCTGCGGCTCTTCTTGTACATGTCCTCCAGATCGACGTGCTCGCGCGCTCGGTGGCCGTAGCGCACGCCGTCGAAGCGGCTCAGGTTGGTGCTGGCCTCGGCCGGGGTGAGGATGTAGTAGACCGGGATCGACAGCTCGGTGCGTGGCAGGCGGATGTCCACCAGCCGGGCGCCCAGCTTGCACAGCTCGGCCAGCGCGCCGTCCAGCGCCGCGCGCACGTCGGCCGCCAGGCCATCGCCGAAGAACTCCTGCGGGATGCCGATGCGCAGGCCGTCGATCGAGTCGTGCAGGCCGCGCGTGAAGTCCTCGGCCGGCAAATCGAGCGAGGTCGAGTCGCGATCGACATCGGCGCCGCTCATGGCCGAGAGCAGCAGCGCGCAGTCCTCGGCGCTGCGCGCCATCACGCCCGCCTGGTCGAAGCTGGAGGCAAAGGCAATCATGCCGTGGCGCGACACGCGCCCGTAGGTCGGCTTGATGCCCGTGAGGCCGCAGAAGCTGGCCGGCTGGCGGATCGAGCCGCCGGTGTCCGAGCCGGTGGCCGCCGGCGTCAGGCGCGCGGCCACGGCGGCGGCGCTGCCGCCCGAGGAGCCGCCCGGCACGCGCGATGGATCCCAGGGGTTCTTGACCGGTCCGAAGGCCGAGTTCTCGTTGGATGAGCCCATGGCGAACTCGTCGCAACTGAGCTTGCCCAGGCACACCATGCCGGCCTCGGCCAGCCTGGCCGTCACCGTGCTCTCGAACGGCGAGCGGTAGCCGGCCAGCATGCGCGAGCCGGCGGTGGTGGGAAAGTCGGTGGTGACGAACACGTCCTTGTGCGCCACCGGCACGCCCGTCAGCAGCGGCGCATCGCCGCTTGCCAGCCGGGCATCGGCGGCGCGCGCCTGCGCCAGCGTCACCGCCTCGTCCTGCGCCAGAAAGGCGCCCAGCCCGGCATGGGCCTGGCTGCGCGCCAGCAGGTGCCGCGCCAGCTCCAGCGCCGACACCTGCCGTCCACGCAGGCGGCTGGCCAGCTCGGCCACGGTGAGATCATGCAGCGCGCTCATTCGATCACCCTCGGCACCAGGAACAGGCCGTCCTCGACCGCCGGCGCGCCCTGCTGGTAGGCGGCGCGGCGGTCGGGCTCGCTCACCACGTCGTCGCGCAGACGCAGCTGCACGTCCTGGATGGCGGCCAGCGGGTGCGCCAGCGGCTGCACGCCGGTGGTGTCCTCGGCCTGTATCGCCTGGGCGATGGCAAAGAAATCGTTCAATTGCGTGAGCATGCGCTCACTTTGTTCGGTAGTCAGCTCAAGTCGCGCCAGGTGCGCGATATGGCTGATGTCGTCAGGTGTCAGGGCCATGAAAAAGGCACGGAATGTCGGGGATCGATGGGGTGTTGCGCCGCCGTCGCCGCAGGGACGCCGGGCGGCGATGCGTTATTATCCGACCTTTGGCGCAACGGCCCCGAATTGGCCGATATTGGCGCCAAATCACGCTCATTTCGCATTGAATCAACGGTTGCCGGCGTCTGGTGCTGGCCGGCAGCCCAGAAGGGTATTTCATGTTTGGAGCTCTCCGTCGGTACTTTTCCACCGACCTGGCCATCGACCTGGGCACCGCCAACACCCTGATTTACGTCCGCGACAAGGGCATCGTGCTCGACGAGCCCTCGGTGGTCGCCATCCGCCACGAAGGCGGCCCGCAGGGCAAGAAGACCATCCAGGCGGTGGGCAGCGAGGCCAAGGCCATGCTGGGCAAGGTGCCGGGCAACATCGAGGCCATCCGCCCCATGAAGGACGGCGTGATCGCCGACTTCACCGTCACCGAGCAGATGCTCAAGCAGTTCATCAAGATGGTGCACCCGCGCGGCCTGTTCAAGCCCAGCCCGCGCATCATCATCTGCGTGCCCTGCGGCTCCACGCAAGTGGAGCGCCGCGCCATCCGCGAATCCGCCCTGGGCGCCGGCGCCAGTGAGGTCTACCTGATCGAGGAGCCCATGGCCGCCGCCATCGGCGCCGGCCTGCCGGTGTCCGAGGCCAGCGGCTCGATGGTGGTGGACATCGGCGGCGGCACCACCGAAGTGGGCGTCATCAGCCTGGGCGGCATGGTCTACAAGGGCAGCGCGCGCGTGGGCGGCGACAAGTTCGACGACGCCATCATCAACTACATCCGCCGCAACTACGGCATGCTGATCGGCGACCCGACGGCCGAGGCGATCAAGAAGCAGATCGGCAGCGCCTTCCCCGGCAGCGAGGTGCGCGAGATGGAAGTGAAGGGGCGCAATCTGTCCGAAGGCGTGCCGCGCAGCTTCACCATCAGCAGCAACGAAATCCTCGAAGCGCTCACCGAGCCGCTCAACAACATCGTCTCCGAGGTCAAGAAGGCGCTGGAGGAAACCCCGCCCGAGCTGGGCGCCGACATCGCCGAGCGCGGCATGATGCTGACCGGCGGCGGCGCCCTGCTGCGCGACCTGGAGCGCCTGCTGGCCGAGGAAACCGGCCTGCCGGTGCTGGTGGCCGAGGAGCCCCTGACCTGCGTGGTGCGCGGCTGTGGCCTGGCGCTGGAGCGCATGGAGCGACTGGGCAGCATCTTCACGAGTGAATGACACCCACCCCTGAGGCGCTGGCGCGCCTTCCCCGCAAGGGGACGCGCTCAGTGGCCGGGGGGACCCCGGCCACGAGCGCCCGCGCACGGCCTGCTGCGCGGCCACTGAAACTCGCAACCCGATTCCCGCCGACTCTCCACGGGCCCGCGATCCAGCCCGTACACACCGCATCAAAATCGGCTTCAGTCCTTTACAGACGAGCGCGAAAAGCTATTACATTAATAGCACTCCGCTCATCCCAGGGGATCCCGGCCTGACGCGCCATGCCGCTGGACACGCTCGATCGCACGCCGCCCCCCTTCTTCAAGCAGGGGCCGTCGGCGCTGTCGCGGCTGGTGTTCTTCAGCGCGCTGGCACTGTTCCTAATGGTGGCCGACGCGCGCTTTCGCATCGTGCAGCCGCTGCGCGCGGCCATCGCCACCGTGCTGTACCCAGCCCAGTGGCTGGCGCTGCAACCAGTGCAGATGGCACAGACCCTGGGGGGCTACCTGACCGAACTCAAGACCGCGCACGCCACCGAGGAAGCGGCGCGGCTGAAGCTGGCCGAGCAGTCCCAGCGCGCCGGTCAGGTGGAGCAGCTGTTGCTGGAAAACGCCCGTCTGCGCGAGCTGCTGGAGCTGCGCCCGCGCGTGCAGGTGGCCAGCGTGGCGGCGCAGGTGCTGTACGACGCCACCGACCCGTACAGCCGGCGCGTGGTGATCGACAAGGGCCAGCTGCAGGGCATCCAGCCGGGCTCGCCGGTGATGGACGAGTCGGGCGTGCTGGGCCAGGTCACGCGCGTCTACCCCTTCGTGAGCGAAATCACCCTGCTGATCGACCGCGACCAGGTGATCCCGGTGATGAACGCCCGCACCGGCACGCGCAGCGTCGCCTACGGCGACCCGGCGCCCCACGGCGGCACGATGGAGCTGCGCTACATGTCGGTGAACGAGGACGTGAAAGAGGGCGATCTGCTGGTCACCAGCGGCGTTGATGGCGTCTATGCCCCGGGCCTGCCGGTGGCGCGGGTGGCCACGGTGGACCGGCGCAGCGACACCTCGTTCGCCCGCATCCGCTGCACGCCGCTGGCGCGGCTGCAGGGCGTGACGCACGTGATGGTGCTGGCGCCGCTGACGCCGCAGGTCACCGACGCGCCGCCGCCAGCGGCGACCGGGCGCGCGCCGGCGGCGGCGCCGGCCGCCGCGCCCGCCGCGTCGGCGCCGCCACCGGCCGCGCCGCGCCGGCGCGCCGCCCCAGGGGGCCGGCCATGATCATGCCGCGTGGCGAGCAGTTGCTGCTGCCGGCGCGCCCCGGCTTCATCTGGGGCAGCCTGCTGGTGGCGCTGATGCTGGACCTGCTGCCGCTGGGTCGGGTGCCGTGGATGCCCGACTTCCTGGCCGTGGTGCTGGTGTTCTGGAGCATCCACCAGCCGCGCCGCGTCGGGCTGGCGGTGGCCTTCGTGTTCGGTCTGGTGCTGGACGTGCACCAGGCCTCGCTGCTGGGCCAGCACGCGCTGGCCTACGCGGTGCTGATCTACTTCGCCATCATGGTGCACCGGCGCATCCTGTGGTTCTCGGTACCGGGCCAGGCGCTGCAGCTGATGCCGCTGTTCGCGGCCGCGCACGCCATCACCGTCGTGCTGCGGCTGATCGGCGGCGCCATATTTCCGGGCTGGCCGGTGGTGCTGGCGCCGGTGCTGGAGGCGCTGATGTGGCCCATCGTCGGCTGGCTGCTGCTGGCGCCGCAGCGCCGCGCGCCCAACCCCGACGCCAACCGCCCGCTGTAGGCCAAATCATGGTCAAATCACCCACCAGCGCCCCACAGACAAGCGCAAATAGCTATCATTTTGAAAGTACCCGCGGCGTGATGGCGTTCACCGTATCGACGGCCCGGTGTGCGCCGCGTCCCGGCCCGCGCCGCCGCCACGCCGCCCGCGCCAGGCCATGACCGAGATCCGCAACGTCGAAGCCGAGCTGATGCGTTTTCGCATCCGGCTGGCGGTGGTCGGCCTGGCGGTGCTGCTGGCCTTCGGGCTGCTGGGCTGGCGGCTGTACCACCTGCAGGTGCTGCGCCACGACGAGCTGGCGCGCCAGGCCGAGTCCAACCGCACGGCCGTGATGCCGGTGGTGCCGCACCGCGGCGAGATCACCGACCGCAACGGCGTGGTGCTGGCCACCAACTACAAGGCCTACACGCTGGAGATCACGCCCTCGCGCACCGGCCGCGGCATCGACGACACCATCGACGCCATCGCGCAGGTGATCGAGGTCACGCCGCGCGACCGGCGCCGCTTCAAGCGCATGCGCGAGGATTCGCGCAGCTTCGAGTCGCTGCCCATCCGCACCCGCCTGAGCGACGAGGAAGTGGCGCGCTTTGCCGCCCAGCGCTACCGCTTCCCGGGGGTGGAGATCAAGGCGCGGCTGTTTCGCAACTACCCGCTGGGCGAGACCGGCGCGCACGTGGTGGGCTACATCGGCCGCATCAACCAGAAGGAAAAAGAGCGCATCGAGGATTCGGACGACGCCGCCAACTACCGCGGCACCGACTACATCGGCAAGCTGGGCGTCGAAGCCAGCTACGAAAAGACCCTGCACGGCGGCACCGGCTGGGAGCAGATGGAAACCT
>ERZ795046.3712-NODE-3712-length-11821-cov-14.405235_pt1 | contig 11821 bp, 12 predicted proteins | sample MGYA00375130_ERZ795046 | MGnify/ENA primary metagenome ERZ795046 (study PRJEB30175, sample SAMN05720202) | activated sludge metagenome | isolation source: anaerobic digester from wastewater treatment plant | place: Japan | collected 2015-05-15 ...
AAGTCTTCAAAAAGTTTTTGCTTATTATTATTCATAATTTCTAACCTCCTTTTAAAAAAATTATTATTTTTATCGTTAAATATTTAAAAAAATATCTCCTTTTATCAGACACAAAACTTAGAACACTACCGAAAATTATATTACAAAAGAAAAATTCGAACTAATTGGGGCATCAAGAATGGCAAAAGGTGTTGGGGGTGATTTTTATAGTATAAAAAATATTGAAAATAAGAAATGGCTTATGGGGATATGTGATGTATGTGGGAAAGGAATTTCTGCATCTTTGATTTCTGCAATAGTGGGTGGTATGTTTGATATATATGATTTTAATAATAAATCGATTGAAGAATTTATTTCTCTATTGAATAAATATATATACAACACTTTTAAACTCGAAAAATATTTAACCGGACTTTTTATCGAATTTGAAGAAGATAGTGGTAAAATAAGAATATTTGATATGGGGCATAGTCTTGGTGCCTCAAATTTATATCTTGTAAGAGAAAATAATATTATATCAGAAATTACTAAAAATTATAATCTTGCAATAGGTCTTGTTCCTGATATAACAACAAATAGCGATCTGATTGAACTTAAAAAAAATGATCTATTCATTGCGATTACAGATGGAGTCACTGATCAAAGAAATTCAATAGAGATGGAATATGGGATAAAAAAATTTTTAAAAATTATAACTAAAAATCTCAATAATGATTTAAAAATAGTAAAAGAGAGTATTTTTAATGATATAGATATATTTAGAGGAAACAGCCCTCAACAGGATGATATCACTTTTTTGTTGTTAAAATATAAAGGCAAATCCTAATTAATATCTGGTAAACTAAATTAAGACAATATTTACACAGAATAATATAATTATAATAATACAGATATCCCCTTTACTTAAAGAGGATATCTTTATAAGATATCACTATTTAAAATAATTCTTAGAACATTTCTTCAATCTGCTTCTTTAATATTTTAACTGCTTCTTGTATAGAAAAAATTTCAATAAAAGTATCTTCTTTTCTTAGTAATCCTAACTCCTTTATTTTTCTCATGGCATCATCGACTTCAAAATCAATTTTTTTACCAAAATTGTTAATAAAAAAATTTTCTATTTTTTTATCCAATTCCTCAATGGTTAATTTCTCTTTACTAAAATAAAGAAAATAATAAGCAAGAACTATTTCTTTGCATTCTTCCTCTATGGCATTATTTATAAGATAGTGATAAACTCCACTATTATTATCAAGATTTTGAAAATACAAATTTGAAGTAAGACTTCTTAAATATTTTTCAACCGTGGATTGATAACCAGAAAAAGAATGCAATGCAAGTCCAAAGAAACCACCAACAATTCCCCAGAATCCGAGTTGACTCCACCAGGTTCCACTACTTCCCTGTTTTATAATATAATCCACTACTTTATATATTGTGGTTGAAATACCGGCAATTAATGGTAAAATTATAAGCATCTTATCAAGAGGTTTAATCATTATTTTGGTATTAGGAAAAAGCATTTCAAGATCAACAGCAGGAACATTCTTAAATAATTTTATATATACTTTATCATAACTTAAATTATCTTTTCTTGTTTTCTTTTGAGGTTTTAATTTAAAAATAAAAACAACACGGCTATAAACATTAAAATCATACTCTTTTTCCATAAAGAAGAATTTCTTTTTTCTTGAATCTTTAAATTCCCCTTTATAAAAAAGAATACACTCATCAAATTCTTCTAAATTTACTTTTAAATCTATTCCCCACGGCGATGATTTATTAAAAGCCTCAATAATTTTATCTTTAGTTATTTCTATATAATTTCCTGCTTTTAATAGATCTTTTATTTTATTTACTACATTTTTTATATCTTCATTCTTTTTTACTTCGTTAATATTTCCTAGTAGTTGAATATTAAGATCCGGATCAATATAAAGATAACTCTCTTTGATCTCTTCCAATTTTTTTGAGAATTTATTATCATAAATAAACTCTATCAAATTATAAAATTTTTCAAACTCTTCTCTATTTTTTTTATCTTCTATTTTCTCTTTTAAAAATAGAAACAATTCTCTTTTATCAAAAGGTATAAAATTTTCTAATTTTATCTCATCCATATTACCACCTAATTTTAAAGTTTTAAATAATTATAACAATTTATTTGATTTATTAAAATTATTTCCTGCAAAAACTCCAAATAAAAATAATCAATATCCTTTTTTAAAATCTATTAAGCCATGAGGTTTTTTATTATTTAAAAAATCTTCCATTTCAATAAAAGCCTCTTTTGTTCTGTTTGTTAAAGATTCTTTAGTATATGCTCCCATATGGGGTGATAAATAGAAATATTTTTGTAGATCAAGGGGGATATCCCCTTTAAAAGGTTCATCTTCAAAAACATCCACTATTATCTTTCTTATTTTTCCTTTTTTTGCTATCTTAATGAGTGAGTCTATTCTTACTATTTTACCTCTTGCTGTATTTATAAAGATGGAATTTTCTTTCATTTTATCTAAAAAATCATCGGTTATAAAATACAATGTCTCTTCTGTCAGGGGTGTATGAATAGTTACAATATCTGACAATTCTGGTATAACATCCATTCTATCAACCCATTGATCTATTTTTTTTATTTTTTTTTCTTCAACAGAAAGATATGGATCATACCCTATTGTTGTCATTTTAAAAACCTTTGCGACCTCAGCTACAAAAGAGCCAATTCTACCCACGCCTATTATACCAATAGTTTTATTTTTTAATTCTATTCCAAGTTCGATATTCTCTCTAAATTTTTTATTTAAAGTATTAATATTAGCAAAGTCTAATTCTCTATATGTTCTTATAATCTGGCCAAATATCAATTCTACAACACTGGAGATATTAGAATTTGGAGTATTGCAGACAAGGATATCTTTTTTTTCGCACTCTTTTAGATCAATATGATCTATTCCTATGCCCATTCTTATTATTAATTTAAGATTATTGGCAAGATCAAGAAGATCTTTTTTTATACTTAGGCGGGTTGAAATTATTAATATATATACATCATTTATACAACTCTTTAATGCTTCATAATTGATAGAAGGTGAGTATATTATATCGAATTTTTTAGAATATTCATTTAAAATTGTTTCATCAACAAAATCAGTAATAAAAATTTTTTTAGACATATTTTTAGTTTATGTTTTAAATTAAATTTTTTATACTAAAAATTTTTAAGTTTGTCAAAAATATCTCAATGATTTTTCTTTAAAGTGATTAATATTATTTTTAGTCAGATAAAATGATAGAGTTATCCTAATGTTAATTTTTTTTGAGAGAAATATTATATACAAAAAAGTTTTTAAATCGTAAATAGTAATTTTCATTTCATATCAAAAATTCCAGTAATAGAGGTAATCTATCAAGAAATTCAAAATTTTTATTCTTAAAATAAAAAATACCACAGAAAATATAATTTTCTAATGCTTCCTGAATTTTATTTTTCTTTAGATTATCATTTACCCTTTTAAAACTTCTTACAAAATCCTCAATTTTTTCTATTACCTCACTCTTAAATCTATCAAACCAGACTTTTCCTCTTATTTTTAACTTTTTGTTGTATCTAACGGCAAAGGTTCCCAATACCCACTGCATTATTTTTGATAGATTTTCTCCTCTTTTGGGTCTTATAATAAAATGACAGTGGGTATAAACAAATACGAAATTTAGAAGAGAGAATCTAAATTTCTTCTTTGCCTGTTTTAAAGTTAATAATAGCATTTCACGGACGAATAGGGGCTTTAGTTCAGGTCTGTCCCTGTTGATTGTACAGGTAATATAATAGCTAGCCCCCTTTTTTAATATTCTATTTCTCCTCATAAAAAATCCTCCTTAATTTTATAAAAATTATTTTCTATATAATATTAATCACAAAATTTTTAAGAAAATCCTTTACAAAATTTATGAAAAAAATAAAAAATTTTAATTAAAAATGAAATCTAATCTGCTAAAAAGTAATACAGGTAAAGAAAGAGCGAATATAAATGGAGTGTATAATCCAATAGATAATGAATAATTGTAAGAAGAAATGAGAAAATAAATACTTCTCTCTATAGGAGAATTATTTAAATAGAAATTAAATAAGATTTATATAATATGCGATAATGCGAAATACTATAATTGTTCTTTAATAAAAGAGTATTTAAAAACATCTAAAATAGAGTTAATCCATCTTCCGACTTATTCGCCTAATTTGAACTTAATAGAGAGGTTATGGGGATTTTTAAAGAAGAAAGTGATATATAATAAATATTATGATACAAAAAATAACTTTATTTTTGCAATAGATAACTTTTTTAATACCGAAATTAAAAATCATATAGAAGAAATAAAAAGTTTGCTTAAAGAAAACTTTCATATTTTCCCTTCTGAATAGATTTTTGACAAACTATATTTTGTTGGGTATAATTGGTATAAAATTTCCAAATCAAATTTCAGGTTAATAATATAATTTAATAATATTTTTTTTTATAATATTTTTTTGTTGATCTGTTATACTTTTTAAAATACTCAAATCGCTTCTATATTGATCGTTTAAAGATAATTTCTTTTTATACCTATTACTAAAATAATGCGTAATAGGGAAATCTGTTCCAAAAAGTATTTTTTCAACCAAATTGTTTTCTAATAATATTCTGATCTCACTAATAGGCATAAATGCTGTGTCAACATAAACATTATGATATTTTTTTGTAATTGCCAATGCCTGTTTAAGAGGTCTTCCATGTGCTAAAATAAAATTAATATTATTATATTTATCAAAATACTTTTCAAACTTTTTTGATTCATCAATTTCGTCATACCCAGTATGCAATAAAACAGGTAATTTTTTTTCTGATGCAAATTCAAAAATCTCATTACAAAGCTTGTCTATCATTGTATTCGACAAATCCCAGTTATGAGTGCGTGGATGAATTTTGAAACCACAATATGGCAAAGAATCATATACAATTTTATCAAAACCTTTTTCCGGAATAACCCAGAATAACGGTTTAACCTTATCAGAATTTGCTTTACATTTAGAATAAATTATATTTATCTCTTCCTCGATCTCTTCATAAGAGACATCATTTTTGCATGAAGTTGTCGAACTGAAAATAAAACTATCAATTCCTGCTTCATTTAAAATAGAATAAATTTCTTCAGGAGTATAATATTCATAATCAAACTGTCCAATATGAACGTGAGTGTCTATCATATAATCCTTCTCTGTTAAATTCATAATTATCCAAATTTATATTATATTTGGAAAAGAATTCATTGAATAAATAATTCTATTTGAACTTAATGCAACCGCATGATAACTTTTTAGTTATATATTTTTCACAATTATCACAATTATTGTATAATGGTTTTGAATTAATCTTTTTCATAATTTCATCACATTTTTCTTCAAGTTTTTTAAATGAGTCATAATCTTTTAAATATAATTTATCGCCATTATAAGCTTTACATGGTTTAAAACTCATGTCAGGATAAACTATAATATTCTTCTCACAGATTATTCCATTAAGATTATAATCAGAAGAAAATACTATAATCCGTAATTCATCATCCGAAAAATAACATAATGGAATGTTACATGATTTTGGATAGGTTTTTATTTTATCATTCATAGCATTTTTTAATAATAATAGTAAATTATTTCTTAATCTATTATAAAAAGAATTAACTGTTCCAATATTGTTTTCAAAATCAATTTCCCATCTTATTGTTTTAATTGAGTTTGTTTTTACAAATTTAAAAAAATTATCAAAATTTATATTTTCATAACTTAAATTAATGGAGATATCTATATCAATATTACTTTTATTTAATTTCTCCAGATTTTTCTTTTGAATATCTTTAATATCATTAAAATCTATGTATGAACAAATTGAAACCTTATTTTTATTTTTATTTAACTTTATTAACAATTTAATTATATTATCATCAAAAATTAAATCACTATCAAACTGAATATATGCCAATTTATTAATATTCAATAACAAATCAATAATTTTACTAAAATCCTTATGTTCAGTTATTTTATATCCTGAAAAATAAATTCTTTCATTATTTGATTCAGAGTAAAAGTTTATTAGATTAGTTAATTCTTCAAAACTGATTTCTGATATATTTGTATTATTTTTTTCTCTTATAAATATTGTCATATTTTATCACCTGTAAAATTTGTAAGCTAAACACCCGCAACTTTTATTTCTAAATTTGTAAGAACTGCATTCTAAACATTCAGGAATTAATTCTTTATTAAGAAGTTTATCATCAACATTTTTTTCAAAATAATCTTTTATTTCTTCAGAATTGTTAAAATTGCTTAATTTTATTGGATTATCGGATAATGCAAAACATCTAACTACTGATAAATCTGGTAGAATATCAATTATTGGATGACAAGCAGAGACTTTAAGATTTTTATTTCCGTCATATGCCAATCTTCTTATATCCTTGTCAGAAATCATACAGATTGGGATATTATTACAATCAACATGCGCATCCAGATCATTTTTTGAACATTTATCTAGAAATTTGTAGACATCTTTTGAAAATTCAGAAAAATACCTTTTTACATCAATTCTGGCAGTTTTTATACTATTCGGAACAACAAGAGCCCATCTTATTTTATTTATATTGAATTCATGACAAGCATCAATTAGATATTGATTCTCTTGATGTCGTTTATAAATATTTATTCCCAGTGTAATTTCAACATTATTCTTTTTTAATTCCATGATATTTTTTTTTATGATATATTCCCTTTCTTTTAATATTTCAGGAAGGTTGTAATTAATAAGAAAAGATAATTTCTTAATTTTTGAGAATGTTACAAATGCATCCAGTATCTTTTCAGTAAAAATTCCGTTACTGAACACATGTAATGATAAAATATCTTTATCATTTTTTATTATATCCAGAAATTCAATAAAATCAGGATGAAGCGTAGGCTCTCCGCCTAAAATTGATAAATTATTTCTTTTTGATCTTTTTATAAAATCAATTGCTTGCTTAAAAGCCGCAACACTCATATTCTGTTTATCTTTTTCAATAATTTTATTAGCAAAACAGTATTCGCAATTGAGATTGCAGTAGTTATTAATCATTATATTCATATTTGCCTCTTAATATATCCTCTGTTGTTTTATTATAATAAACATTTAAATCAACATTATTTATTTTTTCTTTATATGCCTTATAAATATATTTACCCTGAAATTTTTTTGTTATTGGCTTTCTCTTTGAATATAAATACAAATTATATTTAATATGCTCTGTTCTATATTCTCTGCCCTGCAATTTATATCCTGCAACAAATTCATCAAATAGATAAAGATGTGTAGGATCAATTAAGTTACAATTTTCAATATTAGCCAATTTTGAACAATTCAACTCTTTTATAGACTCTTTAGTTGCAAACCAATGTCGGACTCCATTACACTCTGTATAGCATATTTTATTTGGCATTAGTTTATCTTTTAAATGAGATAACTGCTTAATCGCATCAAGACCTCGTGTGAATGGAAAAAATAATACTATATAATCATAATAACTAAAATCACCTATTTTTAATTTGTTAAAACTGAGTCTCTGAACAATAGATGCGACTGTTATAATATTTTTATCATATTTTTTTATTATTTTTGCATTCTCATCATTTGCAACGATAAATCCGTTAATTCCTAAATTTGTATAATTTTCTATTGTTTTTTCTGAAATAAAATTATTTTTATCCTGCCATAACAGTAATATATTAAATCCTGCATTATTAATATATTTTATATGGTCATTATATTCCATTCTTGATTGTGGAGCATAAAGAGGATCGTTTTTATCAGTACTTTCAATGACAGTTCTAGAATTTATAGAATCTTCACGATAAGGCGGAAGATAAATATAAGATATATAGTTTTTATAATCCTGATAAATATCAATCAATTTATAATCAAAATTGTACTGAACTTCAAATCTTTTATTTCTTTTCATTATTAACCTCTAATAATTTAGAATAAATATCTTTTTTAAACTTTACATAATTACAAAATTCATTATTCAATTTATCAAGCCTTTTACCATTTTCATTATAATGATTATTAAAACAGGGAACACAATGTTCTATTGAATCACAATTTTCACATTCCTTAAAATTGGACATAGTAATATTTTCTAATTCTATGGCTTTATTAGAATTAATAATCTCAAATAATGATTTATTATTAATATTTCCTAAAACTATATCAACCCCTATCATTGGGCAAACTTCTCCTTTTGGATTTATATAAACTGATTTTAAATCAAAAAATTTAATATCAGATATCTTATTAATATTTTTATACCAATTCTGTTTACCCCAAAAGTATAAATATTTTGGAAAATATTTTTTGTTTATCTCAAAAAGTTCTATTAACTCATCTTTTTCTAATCTATAAGAAAGATTATTATTTAAATTTTCATATTCACCAAATATAAAAAAATCTGCACCTGACTTTATATTTAATGAATCACAATAACATACTACTTCAAACAGATCTTTATAATTTATTTTAGTTAAAGGACAGGCTACTTCAATCTTAATGCCTAAATTATTCAAATATTCAATAGCAAATTTTGTCTTTTCAAAAGATCCTTTAATTCCAGTAACTTTATCATGAATATCTTCTTTCATTGAATAAAGTGATGTTTGTATTAATTTAATTTTAAGACTACTTAATCTATCCAAATCATTTTTTGAACATTTAGTAAAATTTGTAAAAATTGTTGGATATATGTTTAAATCGTTAAGTTTTTCTATTATATAAAAAATTCTTGGATGTAAAAATACCTCACCACCGGTTAATAAAATTCTTTGTATTTTATTTTTTTTAATCTCGCTTAATAAATTAGATATAGTTTCATCATCCATATCAAGTTGAGGTTTGCTATGTTTAAGATAACAATGAATACAGTTTTCATTGCATCTCCAAGTTAATTCTATATCTAATGATTCTGGAATTATATTTTCTCTATTCAATTTTCTACTCCACAACTAATTTTTAATTTTTAATTTTTTTATATATTCTTCAACAACCATTTTATTAACCTTTGCTGATTTGCAGAAATTTTCATTTATTTTCATCATATCGCCCCCTTCGTTAAAATTGCGGACAAGACACATTGCGCAGTAATCAATAGCATCGCATTTTAGACATCGTGGGAAATCCTTATGTTTTATATTTCTCAAATAATTCAATTTTTCTGAATTTTTCCATATTTCTGCTATAGATTTCTCTTTTGCATTCCCAACAAGATATCCCTGCCAACCAGCGCATGGGTATAAATTCCCATCAGCTATCATACATAAAGTATCTCTACCAACACCACAAATTGGTTCTTCTGCATATTTTTCTAGATCTCTTGTTGGAGGTTTTATCTCTTCCATCATCTTTATATAATCTTTATCAAAATCCATTATATCTTTTATAAGAAGCTCTGTCTCTTTAAGATCAATCCTCTGTGAAAGATTATCAGTTGTCCCATCTGTTTTACCCATCATAATAAAATCAGTATATGCCTTCATCTTTAATCCATTAGCCCATTGTAAAACATCTTTATATCCTTCCATGTTTATTTTCATTACAGGACAACTTATCTGGACAGGTATATCTGCTTTAACCATTTTTTCTATATTTGTAATAGTTTTTTTATGCGAACCGGGTAGTTTTGTTATAAAATCATGAATTTCAGGATTCATACTGTATACTGACACCTGAACAAGACTAACTTCAAGTTCTTTTATTAAATCAATCTGTTTGTCTGTTAAAAGAGTAGCATTGGTCAATATACTGATATTAAAATCTTTACTTTTTGCATATTTTAAAAAATTATCTATTTCTTTGTGCAGAAAACATTCTCCTCCTGATATTGTTAAACTCATTGTTCCTAATTCATTTATCTGATCTATTACTTTATAATATAAATCAGGATTGATATCTTTTATTTTATTCTCATGCGGTATATAACAATGAATACATCTCTCATTGCATCTGCTTGTAACTTCAATCTGAAAATGGAATATTGTAGGATTTTCCCTGAAATATTTACCAAGCGCCTCCTGTGACTCTTTTGTATTATTACTTCTATCATTATCAAAAAAATCCCTTGCAAGAGTTTTCGGATTATCGATACTGTATGTAAAATGTATTTCATTTTTATTCAGATCATTGATTGTATCTCCGATAACTATATAATGGTCTTTTGCAAGGTCTTCTAAAAAATCCTTATAATCTTTTTCAAGAATATTAACCGGTGTATTGTAAAATATTTTAGATATTTCATTTAAACCTTCATTAAAATCTTTAGGATTTCTTGATATAGTCTTTAAAAAATATTTGCCAGAATAGTTATAAACCCTATCGTGTTTTGTGAGATTGCTTAAAATATAACCAAAATCACCGAATTCTCTGATAAATGAGTGAGATGAAAGACGGTATAACATTATTTTGCCTCCTTTTGAATTAATTTGTTAATTTGATTATTTTTTATAGAGTCTTTAATTATATCTTTCATATTAATAATATTGTCAAATATATCAGAAAAAGACATATCTTTAATACTATCAACTAATTTAAAAAGGACTGTCCCAATTTTACTTAAATTAGACTTATCTATTCCCGCTTTTAATAATTCGGACCTGATATTAATATTATTTTTCTCAGCGAAATATTCAACAAGTGCAACAAAACCATCCTCTTTTAATTTAACAATAGATTTAGAAAAAGAACCATCAGTAGCGCATCCTCCTTTAATTTTTATTATATATTTTAATCTATCAATTAATAATGGATTATCAATTTCTATATAAATAAAATTTCCATCTTTATAAAATGATGGCGTCTTAAAAATTTTTAATAATAAATTATCAAGTTCACTTTCATTAAATTTTCTTAATCCTGATTCATATATTAAACTTCGAGCTTTTGTTTGTGAAATATGTAATTTTTCAATAATTTCATAAATTTCAGACTCATTTTTTAATATTCCAATTTTTTTCAATGCATCAAAAAAAATTATTTCAATCTCCTTTTTTGGTAATGCTCCAAAGGCAGGATTACAAAAATTTATTATTATATCAGATAATATTTCTCTTAATTCATCAATTCCTATTTTTTCAATTGATTCATTTATAATTTTTTCTATTTTCATAAATTCAAATTTTCCTTTTTTTAAATTTTAAAATACTGGGGCAAATAAATGCCCCATGATAATTATTTTGTTCTTTCACATTGTAAACACAAATATTGGCCACTCCTATTCTTTTCCGGACATCCGGCAGCATAACTACCTATAGGTTGATTTTTTGCAATAACTTCTGGTCTTGTGTAATCCATAGATCTACTCCTTTTAAAAAATAAATTTATTTTTAACCGCCAACGACGGTTTTATTCCTAATTCAAAAAACAAATTCTCAGCTCTAATCTTCATTTCCCGCACCCTTATGTAAAATTGTATATATTTAAATTGATTTATTAAACGCCAAAAGCCCGGCTTAAAGTCGGGCTTGTATTTATAATTATAGTATTGTCGTAAATAAAAATAATCGAATTCAAAGAGAGAGAGAGAGAGAGAGAGTCGGCAAACTTATTGAAAAAATTAAATTATTTTCTCTCATTTATTGGAACCCTATTCTTTTAATTTTAGTTATTTTAATTTTATAAAAAAAAAATAAAAAAGTCAATCTTTTTTTTTTAAAATGTGTCAAGAAAATTAAAATGTCACCTATTTCATATAAATAGAAATGTCACCT
>ERZ795046.3725-NODE-3725-length-11794-cov-4.571429_pt1 | contig 11794 bp, 9 predicted proteins | sample MGYA00375130_ERZ795046 | MGnify/ENA primary metagenome ERZ795046 (study PRJEB30175, sample SAMN05720202) | activated sludge metagenome | isolation source: anaerobic digester from wastewater treatment plant | place: Japan | collected 2015-05-15 ...
GAGATAAGCGTTCGTGACTGGAGTTCAGACGTGTGCTCTTCCGATCTATCGGCGGGGCGCAAGAAAAAGGCGGGCGGCGGGGCGCGAAACACGCGGCGGCCAACTGCCTGTTGCCGGTTTCGGCCGTGATCGCGCTGGGATCGAGCAATGGAGCGGATCTGCATCTTGCCCTCTTCTTTTGCGGCGCGCTGGCCACCGCCCTGGGCGATACCATTTCCAGCGAACTGGGTCAAGTGTACGGGCGCAATCCCTTTCTGCCCACCACCTTCCGCCGGGTTCCCGCGGGCACGGTAGGGGCCATTTCGGTCGAAGGCCTGCTCTTCGGGATGGGCGCGTGCGCGCTGCTGGCGGGAATCGCCTGTGTCCTAGGCGTCCTCCCCGCGGCGCTGATCCCGGCGGTCACGATCGGCAGCTGGCTGGGATTTTATGCCGAATCCTACATCGGCGGGTATTGGACCGAAGAAGGGTATGAAGTCAACAACGAATGGATGAACCTGCTCAACACCTTCATCGGCGGCACCATGGCCTTGGCCGTGGCGATGCTGACCCGGGGATTGTGAGGCGGGGCTTTCGTTCTCTTTTTCCGGGGAGCATGAGGTCCTCCAGGTTCACCGCACCGCGGGGGTGAATCCCACACTCTGAACCTTAGTTCCCCCATAAAGGCGAGCGCCGGTAGGCTTTTTCGAGGTACTCCAGCCGTTCCCGCCAGGTGTTCCATAACCGCCGCGGCTTGCGCTTGACTCCGGCGCTCAACGCGTAGGCCGTGAAAAGCGGAAGATACACGGAACAATCTCCGTAACAGACCAGGGAATGAGGGAGCATGGCCGGATCGATCTTTCCCCACGTGACCGCTTCGGAAGGCGTGGCCCCGCTCAGTCCGCCGGTGTCCACCCGCGCGTCGGTGAATTGGATGAAATAATCCTGCCCCGCTTCTTTCAGGCCCATCACTTCCTGAATCTGCGGCTCGGTCTGGAGCAGAAAATTCTTGGGGCTGCCGCCGCCCAGAATCACTGCCGCGGTCCGGCCTTTGTTCTTCTTGGCGTGATAGACCCATGCCGCGGTAAGATTGACATCCAGGGAAGGATCGATCCGCGGCCCTTTGCCCTCGAGCGCCAAGCCGGCGAGATTCATCCCGATGCTCGAATCGCCGGGGCTGGAGGTATGAACGGGCACATCCATTTTGGCGGCGGCGGCCAGGACGCTGTAATTGTGGCTGTCCGGCCAACGCGTGAGCAACTCCTTCCCGAGAATGGAATGCACTTCCGCGCTGGAAACCGGCTGCGGGAAAGGAATCGACCGGAACAAGTCCCGAATGAAACGGTCGGTGTCGTACAGCGCATCCGCCTTGAAGAAAATATCGTGAATCCGGATCACCTCGTTTTTCCGCAACTCCCGGTCATCCACCGTGGGAGATCCTTCGTACATGGCGTATCCCAGGCTGGCATGCATATCGTGGTACAGGTTGGCCCCGGTGCTGACGATCCAATCCACGTATCCGGATTGGATGAGCGGAACCAGACAGGACCGTCCCAGGCCGGCGGGCGTCAACGCGCCGGATACACTCAGGCCGATGGTGGTGTCCTCGGACAAGATCCGGTCCACGAACAACCGGCAGGCGTTACGGAAATTCCGGGCGTTGAACGCGGTGAAGCATTCATCGATCAGTTGGGCGGCCGTCATGTTTTTGCGGATTTGGGCCGGTTCGATTTTCCGGGTGTAATAGGGATGCGTTTTCTTTGGTTTCATGGTTCTCCCATCCTGGCCATCGCGTGGATGCAACGGTGCCTCGTCCACGGGTACTTACCGGCGTTTCCAGCGCACGCCCTCGCGTGTATCTTCCAAAACGATCCCCCGCGCGGCCAGTTGATCCCGGATCGCGTCCGCGGCGGCGAAATCACGCCGTTTCCGGGCTTCCTGCCGGTCTTGGATCAGCCGCTCGATCTCTTCGTCCAGCATCGGTTCTTCCGGGCGGATCACGCCCAGCACCGTGTCGATCCTCCGCAGCGTGTCGGACACGGATTGCAGTTGGCCGCGCTCGACCGGGCCGGCGTCCAGGATCTTGTTGGCTTCGCGGATCAAGTCGAACAACGCCGCCGCCGCCCGGGGCGTGTCGAGGTCGTCGTTCATGTGTTCTTCAAAGCGCTGCACGCTGGTCCGTACTGCCCGCTCCAAATCGTTGGAAAATGCGCCGGATTTCCCGGATTGGAGGCCTTCGCGCAAGCGGGTGTGGAAATCCATGATCCGGCTCCAAGCCGCGTGCGCCGCCTTCAGTCCCTCCGGAGTGAGGTTCAGCGGGCTGCGGTAATGGCTGGAAACGATGAAATAGCGCAGGGCCATGGGGTGGTTTCCCTGCTGGATTAAATCCCGCAGGGTGAAGAAATTGCCCTTCGATTTGGCCATCTTCTCGCCGCCCACCAGCAAATGGCGGCAATGCAGCCAATAGTTGACGAACCGTGTGCCAGTCGCGCCTTCGCTTTGCGCGATTTCATTCTCGTGATGCGGGAATATGTTGTCTTCCCCGCCGGTGTGGATGTCGAAATGCGGCCCCAAGTATTTCATCGACATAGCCGAGCATTCGATATGCCATCCCGGGCGCCCCGGCCCCAGCTCCGTTTCCCAAAAATGCTCGCCTTCCTTCCGGGCCTTCCACAGCACGAAATCGGATGCCTCTTCCTTCTCGTATTCGTCCGCGTCGACGCGCGCGCCGGGCTTCAACGAATCGGGACGGTTGCCGGACAAGCGCCCATAATCTTGGAACGCGCTTACACGGAAATAGATGGAGCCGTCTTTCTCGTAGGTCAGCCCCTTGTCCCGCAAGGATTGAATCAATGCCACCATTTCGGGAATATGGGCCGTGGCCCTGGGATAATACTCCGCCCGCTCGATGCCGAGGGTGGCGAGATCCTCGAAGAACGCCTGCTCAAACGGCTTCGTCACCTCGAAAATCGTCTTTCCTTGCTCCTGGGCCTTGCGGATGATCTTGTCTTCCACGTCGGTCAGATTCATCACCTGCGTTACCCGGTATCCCCGGTATTGGAGATACCGCCGCAGAACATCCTCAAACAAATACGCCCGGTAATTGCCGATATGGGCGTAGTCGTAGATCGTCGGTCCGCAGGTGTACATCCGGACATGTCCCGGCTCGATGCTGTGAAATTCCTCCTTCCGGTTGGTCTCGGTATTATGAAAATAAATCGGCTGTGGATTGGCGGTCATGGGCGTTGGGAACCACTTCTCGCGCATCGTGGGCGCTTAAAAAACTGAGATGCAAACCGGTAAATGGTTATTTGGCAAAAATATATCTTAAATTCCCACGGTCCGAAGGGATACGATATCCAAGGCTGAGGCACGGCCGACGTCTGAATTGGATTCAGTAAGTTAACGCCATGGCCCAGGAAGGCCCATGGGATCCCCCGCAGCGGAAAATGTCGCCCCGGCTGATCACGCCGTTGCTCGGTTGATAAATCAGGCCGGGAACCGGAAACGATTGGCCGTTATAATCGTCCGCGGAATCCGGGCCGGAACTCTCGAGCAGCCAGACATTGCGGGGAAACACATTGTAATCGTATTGAGTCCCCCCTTTATGTTGAAACGTGCCGAGTTCGAAAAAGGGATCGAGTTCTCTTCCGTCCGCGACCTGATGCTGTTTTTGAACCGGCGCGCGGAAGGGATTGCTGAACACGTCCGCATTGGTTACATACGCTACTGGCGTGGTCAGGTCACGAAAGCCGGTATAATGTTGATCGGGAACCCCCCATCCGTCCCATGCCCAGCGGGGATACGTGCCCTTGTCGATGCGGTAGGCTTCCAGCCCGGCCTCCACGGTCCGCATGTTGCTGACCGCGCGGGCGGTCTTGGCGCGAATCTGGGCCTGGAGAAAATTGGGGACCGCGACCGCCGCCAGGATGCCGATGATCGCCACCACGATCAGCAATTCAATGAGCGTGAAGGATTTGTTCAAAGAATTGCACCACAAAGGTCTCGACACCAAGGATTTTGATAAGTTACGCGTGGCACGCTGATCCATCCTGCTATGCGTAAGGCATTCTCCATCAATCCGCCAGCGGCAGATCGATCCGCCGGCCGCCGGCCGCCGAACGGAACACGGCCTCGGTGAACTCCATATATTGGACTCCGTCCTCGAAATCGGGTCGGACTTCTTTGCCTTCCCGGATCGCGGCTATGAAATCCTGCTCCACCGTCCACGGCTGGATCATATCCGGTGGAACCGGAACGGATTCCCACGCCCCGCCCGGTTTGGAAAGGGCGATTTCATCCGTCTTGAAATCGTAAAGCAATGCGCCTCCTTGGCCATAAACCACCAGGCAGCATAGGGGATCCGGCGAAGCCAGCGCGCTCCATTCCCAGCGCATCAACGCGCCGTTTTCCATCCCGCTGAGGGCCATGACCACGTCGGGCCGGGTGACCGGTTGAATACCGCCATCCCGGCTGGGGCGTTCGGTGATGAAGGTTTTCGCCTGGGCGGTCACGTTCCGCGCCCGGCCCAGCCAGCGGTACACGATTTCGGCGTAGATGCCCACGGTCAGGGTATTGAAACCGGAAAGATCCTCTCGTTGCCGCCACGACAGCGGCGCGGCCGGATCGAGATACATGCCCGAGAGATCTTGAAAATGGATCGTGTACAACTTGCCCAACACACCATCCTGGAGGATTTTCCTGACCATCCGGCCGCCCTTCATGCCCATGGGCGGCGGGCAGAGCATGGTCACGCGGCCGGATGATTTCGCCGCGTCGCGCATGCGGCGGGCTTCCTTGACGTTCATGGCCATGCGCGCCTGGCAGAACACATGTTTTCCCGCCGCCAGCGCCTCCAGGGTAACCGGGCAATGCAGGTACGGCCACGTGCCGATCCAGACCACGTCGATATCCGGATCATGGACTACATCATGCCAATCGGAGAAAACCTTGCGGAGGCCAAACGCCTGCGCCACCCGCTCTCCTGATTCCTGGCTGCGGTTGCATACTGAAACCAGTTCCACTCCCGCGATGTTCTGCAAATTGGGAATATGGCGGGATTGCACGATGCCGCCCGCTCCCACGAAACCGATGCGGACAGGTTGAGTCATTCCGAATCCTTTACGCGCTCAGGAGGAGCGTCATGGTTCCCAAAAGCCATTCCTCACCCTACCCCTCTCTCCCAAAGGAGGGAATTTGGATTTTCCGTCAGGGCAAAGCGAAATGACGCCAGCGCGATAATGGCGCGTTTTGTACGCCGCGACCATCAATACAAGTCCCAATGCTCCAGGCGGGTGACCGGGCCGATCAGCGTGAGGTTGTCGAAATAAATCGTCCCCGTCCCGCCTGACGGGCCTTCCACGAAGACGATCAGCCGGTCCATGCGCGTCAGGTCCACCGCGGTGACATTTTCCAACCCCCAGGTGAATGTATCCCATTGGTTGCCGTCATGCCGGACCGTGCCGCCGGTGGGTTCCTGTTCCGCTCCATCGGCGTCCTTGAGTTTCAGCAGAATCCCGCCCGCCGTGCCGTAGATGTCGATGGCAACCGCTTCCGCCCAGCTCCAGTCGGTCATATCCAATTCGCCCACCCACAGGACATTCCAGGGGCTGGTGTTGTAATCCACCCGCAGCACCGCGCCGCCCGAACCAGCGGGATCATCCACTACGCTGGTCACATACGGACCGGGCATCAACGAGTATCCGGAGGGTTTGGAATCCGGGGCGTTGGGATCATCCTCGATCGAACCGTCGTTGTCGAAATCATCGACCACCGCCACCACCTCAGCATCCGCGCCGGTTCCCGCGATCAACTCGATGGAGTCGATATACACCGTTCCGCTGGTTTTGCTTTTCCCCGCGTCCACCAGCAGCCAGATCTCGGCGATCCGGGTGAGATCGACCGGGAAATTCTGCGCCGTGCTGAAATACGGAAACTCGTACACTTGATACTCGGCGCTGCCAGAAGTGGCCATGTTCGCCAAATCCCCCGTGGTGTTGCCTTCCGCGTCCACCAGTTTGAGGATGATATTGCCCGCCGGCCCCGCGATGGCCATCCGCAGGGCGTCCGCGTCGTTGAAGCGGTTCCCCGCGTTGGAATTTTTATTCAACTGCCCCAAAACAAAGTGCGGCCAGAGATCCTTGTTCTCCCAAGTGACTTTGAGCGCCGCGGTCCCGGCATACACCTTCTGCGTCTCCACTCCCACCTGGAACGCGGCCGCGGGCGGCTGATTCCAATGCGCGTCCGTTCCCGGGCCATTCAGGGGAGAGCGGTCGTTGTCGAATCCATCCAGCAGCACGTCGGCCTCCACCGCCGACACCGCCATCAGGCCCAGCAAACTCATCCCTATCCCTTTGAGCATGCGCATGACCGTATTCCTTTCCTGAGCCAGTATTATTCCTCGTTCCCAACTTCCTCACCGGCCACCGGCGGCAGTTCCCGGACGCGGATGTTCCGGAACTCCACGGCCGTTCCCTCGCCGGCGTGCGCATCCTGCAGGCCGATGTATCCCCGCAACGGTTTGTTCTTGAGGCTCGCGATTTTGCTTTGATTCACATCCACCGTTTTCTGACCGTCCACCATGACGAGGATCCGGTTATGCTTGCAAAGGATCTCATACCGATGCCATACATCCGGGGATTCATCCGGCCGGGGATCGGCGGCCACATATCCGTATAGCGACCCGGTGCAATGCAACGCGTCGCGGGGCGGCTGCTCGTTGGAAATCTGGCATTCGTACCCAGTTTCCCATGGATTGCCCTCCTCCGCGCAACGGATAAATACTCCGCTGTTGCCTCCCGGCGACACTTTGTATTCCAGGTTTAGGATGAAATTCTCGTATTCCCGCGCCGAACGCAACCAGTTGCCTCCCTTCCCTCCCTCACTGCGGATCACACCGTCCACCACCTTCCAACCCTCCGGACTCCCCATGATGATCCAGTTGTTCAAATCCTTCCCGTTAAATAAGGTCACATATTTTGCTTGAATGTCATCCACGGTAATCCGGGAGGGCGACAAATCAACCCAGGAACATGATCCCATCACCAGCAAAAGGCAAACCACAATACACAAGCGGGTACTCATCAGGATTCTCCTTGAAATCACCGGAATTGAAATAAACCGGGGTACACAATCGTCCACAAGATCCTCATCCCCTGGGAGCAACGCGCAAGATCATTGATTTCTATTTACTCTATTGCAGGAAAGGGATGAATTACGCCCATCCCGGGCCCCCTCTTCCTCATCCCCATTTTCTTCCCGAGGGTAAGGGTATCAATTCGTGGTCCCGTCCATGCTCACCCCAAGGATCAATCTCCGCAACAGATCTACACACGGGGAATTAACCACGGTCATTGTTTCACAAAGACCGGATACATTCAAAGGTCATGAAGATTGTACCGTGAACCGGGAATGGATACGGATTATTGCCGGAGAACCGATTCACTACTGCCCGTCAAGCCATTCCCCTAACTGTTGCATCCGGGAAGCATACGTATGATGCCCGGCGATAACCCGCGAAGCCTCATCGATCCATTCTTTCCGCAGGGCCGGATTTTCGAGATACCGGCGGGCGGTTTCCACCATCGCCCGCGGATTGCAGCCCGTGGGAGACCAGATCCATTGATCAAGATGAAACCAATTCTTGGGATCGGCCTGATTCCAATGAAAAGCGGATTTTTGCGGGGCGGTGGACAAGAGAAATCCCCCGAGGCGGGGAACCAGAAAATCCCGGTGCGCCGGGGCTGAAAAGCCTTGCAGGCTCCGTAAATTCAGATTGATATCCACCGAGTGGATCAAATGCGGGTATTCCGTGAGGGAATTGATTCCGCCCCGGAAACAGGATTCCAGCGCCGTGCCAAAGACCGAAGGAATCCAACCTGGATTTCCAAAAAAGATCAGCCCCAAGGGGACTAACGCTTCCAAAAACCGCAGGCGGTAGAGCCGGTTAGCTTCCGAGTACAAAAAATACGCCAGCGGCCCCGTCAAACGAATCATCTGGTTCGGTGTGTAGGGAAACTCTTCTAACAAATCGTCAAAATTCCTGGAGGGATTTTCCACTTTCCGTTGAATAATCCCATCCAAGTAGTGTAAAACATCGGGAGGGATGGATTTTCGGGCTTCCGCCGGCGCGCTGGCCGATCCCACATAAGCCACCGGAGCGGTATAGCTCTCTTTTCTCGTCCCGGACACCGTATCGGGAGCAGCCACAGGCACGAAATAAACGCGCTTCGCCCCCCGCATTCGTGCTCCTTCGATGAATCCCGGATCAGCGGCCAGCACGATCTCCTCCTCCCCAAACGCTTCCTTGCCCATGATGGCGGGATCGTCGAACAACCAGACCAGACACGGGCAGGGAGGCTCGGAAATCCCGGCCTGCCGCAGAAAAAGCGCAGCAGGATGATTGGCTAAGAGCAACACATCCGGATGGAAATCCGCGATGTCCTTGCGGATGCGCCGGGGCAATTCCGGATCCTCGGGACGGATCATGAACTCCCGGACCTCTTTGCCATTCAGCCGCAGGCCTTCCGCCACCCCTTTGAGCACCAGCCGGGCGCCCTGTGACCGGGGATCTTCCACCGTCCAAAACCGCTTCCAGGAGGCCCACATGATTCCCTTGTCATTTTTTGATCGTAATTATTAACCTGTCCTGTTTACCCGATGGCAGAGAGAGGATGAATTCCGTTGCCATCGAGTGAACGGCCGCGAAAAAACTTGTTCACAGAAAGAGGGGCACGCCGCCACGCGCTCCTGCGGTATGGCCCGGCCGATGGAGGGAGGCAGCAGTCTAGCTTTTGGCGATGATCAATCCCTTCAACCAAGTAAACAGGTCTGTGCGGCTGAGATCGTTGAAAATCAAATAAATAAACAGCGGAATGATCAGAACGAAGCCGATTTTCCCGAAGGTTTCCATCTGCTTCATGGTCATGGGCTTCATCCGGACCATCTCCACCAGATAGACAACGGCGTGTCCACCGTCGAAAGGCGGGAAGGGGAATAGGTTAAGTAAAGCCAGGTTTACCGAAAGCAACGCGATGAAACTGAAAAAGCGCTCCCATCCCCACCGCCCCGATTCCCCGGAGAGTTGGTAGATGGCGATCGGCCCTCCAAGCAACTTGGGAGAAATATTGCCGGTGAACAACTTGTGCAGAAAATCGACCATGAAGCCGCAGACTTGAATGACCTTTTCAAATCCGTAAGTGGCGGCGCCCAACACCCCGATCTGCTTGCGGTCCATCTTCATGTCGATCCCCAATTGGGGCAGCGGATACCGTTTCCCGGTCTTCGCGCCGGTCGGGGTCAGGACATTCTGCAGGGTAACCCGGGGCGTGATTGAAGCCTGCCGCATCTCCCCCTCGGGACTGAGCCACGTGACTTGAATCGGATCGGCCTTGTACTCTCCGTTCACGGCGGTGACGGGCACGGAATAGATCGTCCGAAGCACATCGATCCAGTTGTTCACCGGTTGGCCGTTCATCTCGATGATGCGGGAATCTTCGGTCAGGCCGGCCAGACCGGCGGGACTGCCTTCCTGGACCTTTCCGACCACGGGATTCAGTTTGGGCGCGATGCCCAAGGGAGGAGTGCTGGGCGTCAAGTACTCCTCCATTGACATTTCCCCTTGGAAAGTCAGCGCCAATTGGGTTTTGGGGCGATAGGGATCGGCGTCCGGCGCGGGAAAAATGAGATCCGGAGTCACGGTCAACGAACGCGTCGCTCCCTGGGGTTCTTTATACACCAGGGTCAGAGGCTCGGCGTGGTAGTCCCCCTCCGGCGTTTGGGTGTACCGGGAAGAGATGTATTCCGACCATTGATCCCGTGTCGCAAACGTTTTTCCGTCCACGGAGATTATTTCCACCCCGGAAGGCAATCCGGCTTTCGCGGCCGGTCCATCCGGAAGGACGCTGGAAACGAAAATGCCCTCAAACGTTGTGGGAGGTGTGACTTCTTCCCGTTCCCCGGATTGCGAATAATTGGGGGGGATTTTCTTTTCCTTCGTCAGGATCTGGCCGTCCCGCTCCAGGGTCAAAACGAGTGTTTCGCGGTCCATATCGGACTGAAGGCTCGCGATTTCATCCCATGAAGAGACCGGAACACCATTGACGGAAAGGATCTTATCGTCTTTCCGAATCCCCATTTCCCACCCCATGGAACCCATGGGGACATACCCAACCGTGGTGGTGGCGTTGTATGTCTCACCAAATGCCAATAAAACAAAGACATACAACAAATACGCCAACACAAAATTCATGAATGGTCCCGCGACCACAATCAAAATGCGCTTCCAGGGCGCCAGTTGCAGATATTCAAAATCCGCACCCGTCAGATCTTCGTCCGGATCCATGCCGCGGATTTTGACCAATCCGCCCAGGGGTAAAAGCCGGACGGAATATTCGGTCTCGTGCCAGGTATAGCGGAACAGTTTTTTTCCAAACCCCACCGCGAATTCATCCACCCGCGCGCCGCACAGTTTCGCGACGATAAAGTGACCCCATTCATGGAAAATCACGGCCAACCCCAACACAATGGCAAAGTAAAAGAGGTTGGTAAAAACCGAGGTAAAAGTATCCATCATCATCCTATGTTCTCATCGTTGCGAGATTGGCATGGCTTTGGGAAAGATCCCGTTTGCTTTGCCTCCCTGATGGGCGGCGGATTTGCCTCAATCGTTATCCCAAGGCTCAACAAACCAGGATTTTTTAGATTGAGCAGGGTATCATCGATGCCGTAAAGCGAATTATGATGAAACCGGAAAGAAAAGAAAAAAACAAGCGCGTTGCCCTCGCAACGCGTTTCCACTAAAGTGTACTTTTTTGAAAGGGTTATGTCAAGAATCGGATTTTTTTTCTTCCAATTCCTGCCCCCCCGTTGGATCAATCCGGTTCTCCGGATACCCCGGCCGGCAGGGGTGATTGTCTTGGTGTCCTTGATTCTTAAGGGCAGTTTGATTTCCCTTAACGCGGCCGAATACACGGATGGTATCATCCAGTTGCGGCTTTGGGAGAGTCCAGTGGTTTTCTTCGCTCCTGGATTTTCGCTCCTGGCCTCCGCGGTTGGGCTGTTGACCGGCGATGAATTGTTGGCCGGCCGCTTGGTTTCCATTCTCGCGTCGGTCATCACCTTGATTCTCTTTTACCGCCTGGCCGGTCTTGTTCTTAACAACGAAAAAGAAGCCTTTTGGGGAACGCTGTTCCTGGCGCTTTCGCCCGTATTCAACCGCTGGTCCTTGCGGGTCATGACTGACTCACTCTTCCTGATGTTTTTCACCCTCTGCGCGTATCACTACGCGGCTTTGCGGTTGAATCCCAGGCAATCCCCATTCCGGCTGCTAGGTTGGACTGGAGTGGCCAGCTTGGTCCGGTACCAGGGTTTGTTTTTCCTCCCCTTCGCCCTGTTTTGGGTCTGGAAACGCAAGGAATCATGGAATCGAGCCAAAACTTTCCGCCCCAGGGCCGGTATTTTCGTTTCTTTTGTCCCCTGGCTGCTGTTGGGCCTCTGGATCGGCCTGCGGGGATTCGGGCATGTGGAGCAATTCGTCGAACGGGGATCGTTCAGCCCGTGGGTGACGCTGACTCAGTATTATCTCATGTTCGAAACATTTGTGTTGTACTGGCCATGGGCGGTGACGTACGGTCTGTTTGCCTTGGGCGTTATTGGGTATGTTTCTCTCATAAAAACCGGCGAAACCGGCACGGGATTCGTGGGATTGTCTTGTTTCGCCGCCATGGTTTTTCTGGTGGTCCAGAGTTGTTTCCTTTCGTTTCAATACCGCTACTTGCTGCCCTTGCTGCCTTTCTGGTGCATCGCCGCCGCACGCGGG